>Ga0209091_10000193_pt1 | contig 60641 bp, 55 predicted proteins | sample ArcticOcean_MG_C_6_FD_187438 | JGI IMG/M metagenome (GOLD analysis project Ga0209091, IMG submission 187438) | Marine microbial communities from western Arctic Ocean - ArcticOcean_MG_CB8_128 (SPAdes) (version 2) | ecosystem: Environmental > Aquatic > Marine > Oceanic | place: Arctic Ocean...
AAAAAAAATAAAGAAAAAAAAAATTCAAATAAACTTGATTTTTATGAATTAAATAATTTAAGTAATAAAAATGACTTTATAAAAGCAAGAGCAGAAACAGATTCTTTAGCATTAAAAAAGAGGTTTTCTAATGATAAAATATACAAAAATAACCTTCCCAATAACTCAAGTTGTAAATCTCTATATGCTCTAGCTGAAAAAATAAGATACGAAACTTTAGGTGGTAAAATGCTTAAAGGAATAAAAAAAAACTTTAACGATAATTATAATCAAATCATCAACTTAAAAAGAAAAGATCAACTTAAAATAAAAGAAGATGTGCCTGTAGCTGAAGCCTTTGAACTTTATATGCTTAAAACTTTCACAATATCAAATTAAACTCACTTACCTCAAAAATGTTAAGTTTTTGGGAAAAAGATTTCGATCAATCTATAAATAAACACATCAAATTTCTGAAAGATAATTTTGAAGACCAAAATATCTATAATTCTAGATTTTCAAAAATTTTACAGGACATAGAAATTTTTCAAACTGAAGATACCCAAAAAACAAAAGAAGAAAACCAAGAGGAAGGTCAAGAAGATCAATCAAATGATAATCAAGAAAGTGACCACAAAGATCAAAAAGATGAAAATAAAAACCAAGAAACAGAGTCAAGCTTAGATTCTGACTATGAAATTGATGAATATAAATTAGATGAGCAACTAGCAGATGCAGACTCTGATCAACAAAGCTCTGAGCAAATAATTCAAAAAAAAAATATTAATGATTTAAATCTTGAATATAAAATTTACACAACACAATTTGATGAAATTATTAAAGCAGAAAATCTAGACAATGCAGATGAAATAAATAAACTTAGAAAAACTTTAGATCAACAGTTAATTAATTTTCAAGATATAGTTACAAAACTTGCAAATAAATTACAAAGGCAATTATTAGCCAAACAAAATAGAACCTGGGAGTTTGATTTGGAGGACGGCTTGCTAGATAGTTCAAAATTACCAAGAATAATTATGGACCCTTATAATTCTTTATCCTTTAAGAAAGAAAAGGATTTAGATTTCAAAGATACAGTTGTAACTTTATTAATTGATAATTCAGGCTCAATGAGAGGAAGGCCTATTACTATCGCTGCAATATGTGCGGACATTTTATCAAGAACGTTAGAACGTTGTTCTGTAAAAGTAGAAATTTTAGGTTTTACAACTAAAAATTGGAAAGGTGGTCAAAGTAGAGAATTCTGGAATAAAAAAGGGAAACCTAAAACACCGGGTAGATTAAACGACCTAAGACATATAATTTATAAAGGAGCTGATACACATTGGAGGCAGGCAAAAAACAACCTTGGTTTAATGTTAAAAGAAGGTTTACTAAAAGAAAATATTGATGGAGAAGCAATTAATTGGGCTTTTTCAAGGTTAAGAAAAAGAAAAGAAGAAAGAAAAATATTAATGGTAATTTCTGATGGAGCACCAGTAGATGACTCATCTTTATCAGTTAATTCAGGTGACTTTTTAGAAAAGCACTTAAAGAAATTAGTAAAATTTATAGAAGAAAAGACTCAAATAGAGATTTTAGCAATTGGAATTGGGCATGACGTGTCAAGATATTACAACCGTGCAATAAAAATTACAGATGTTAATGAATTGGGCGACGTAATGATTTCACAATTAAGTTCATTATTTGATAGTAAAAAAAAGCTTCACTAAATATTAAACAAATCTTTATTTTTCCAACTAATAATAACTTCTGCTCCACTTCTTGTTTTAGAATTCCTGCAATTTATAGATGCAAAATTTTTTTCTAAAAGTGTTTTCCCAATAAATAATCCAAGTCCTAGCCCTGTTTTTGATTTATAAGAAATATTATTTGATCTTAAATATGGCTCTCCAATTTTTGACAAAATATCTCTAGGGTAACCATTTCCATCATCCTCAATTACAATTTCAGTGATCTCACTGTCGCTCTTCAGATTCATAAATACTGTCTCTTTAGAAAATTTAGCAGCATTACCAATAAAATTTCTTAAGCCATAAACAATTTCTATAGATTTTGTTATTTTTTTTACATTTGAATACTGATCAAAATTGAAAATAAAATTTTTTTTACTAGTCTCTCTAAATGATGAAATAATTTCACTTAAGTAATCTATCATTGTTAGATCTTTATCAATAAAATCATCCTCCTCCACAGGGTTGAGTGTTAAACTTTTTAAAATTTCATTACATCTTTCTACCTGGCTAGATAATAATTCTATATCCATTTCAATATCTTTTTCTCCTTTAAATTGTTTTATAAGATCTTGAGTGATTATCTTTATTGTAGATAGAGGTGTTCCAAGTGAGTGAGCCGCCGCCGCAGCTTGACCACCTAAAGATAAAAGTTCGTGTTCTTTGGCCATCACTTCTTCCATTTTTGCTAATGCTTCTTTTCTTAATCGAGATTGAGTTCCAAATGTCATTGCAAAATAATTTAAAAAAATTAAAGCAATTATTAGAGCAAGAGGAATTGAATAGTAGTAATATGGGCTTACATGGAAATGATCCCTTAAAGGACCAGGTAAATCTTCTGAGTAAAAGGTGAGAAAAATCATCACTAATATGGTTAAAAAAACAAGTGAAGAATTTGTTTTAAAACTCAAATTTGATGAAGAAAAAATACTTGGAATTAATAAGAAAATTGCAAAAGGATTAGCAATACCCCCTGTTAAATAAAGCAAAACTCCTAATTGCAATATGTCTATGACTAAAAAAACAAATGCTGAACTGTCTGATAATTGTGTTTTTTTATAAATAAAAATTAAATAAAAATTACTTATAATTCCCAAAACTATAATCAAATTTGAGTTAGCATAATCAAATTTAAAATTTAAAAAAAAATAAACAAAATTAACGGAAATTAATTGACCAGTTATACCTATCCACCTTAATGTAATATAGGTTGATTTTTTAAATGAATTATATTTAGAAGTTTCGAAGAACTTCATTGTTAAATATCAAGATTCTGTACATTAATCGCATTAGAGATAATAAAATCTTTTCGTAATGCAACATCATTACCCATCAAAGTATGAATTAAATTTTGATCTTTTTTAAGATCTTTTGAGTATTGAACCTGAAGTAAATTACGAGTTTCAGGATCTAGCGTTGTACTCCACAATTCTTCTGGATTCATTTCACCTAAACCTTTAAACCTTTGAATACTCATCTTAGACTTTTCCAAATCTATTTCTTTAATAAACTCTTTAGATCCTTTTTTTAACTTTTTTAAACCTTTGTTATTACTAATTATGTAATCTTCTAATTCTTTTTCATCTTTTATATATATTCCTTTAGAACCCTTATTGATTTTAAATAATGGTGGTTGAGCTAAATATACATGTCCATTTTCAATTAATTTATTGAATGGTTTATTATTAAAAAAAGTTAACAATAATGCTCTAATATGAGAACCATCTACATCGGCATCAGTCATAATTATAATTTTTCCATATCTTAGGTCTTTTAAATCTAATTCTTGAACTTTCGGATCTAATCCTAGGGCATTAATTAAAGTTACTATTTCATTCGAAGAAATCATTTTTGACAAAGCTTTTGTTTGTTGTTCAGTACCATTGCCATTTTTTTTTGCTACATCTTCTACGTAAGTATTTAAAATTTTACCTCTCAGAGGTAATACAGCCTGGTTTGATCTATTTCTTCCTTGTTTTGCTGATCCACCTGCAGAGTCCCCCTCTACAATAAACAATTCTGTACCTTCTTGCTTTCCTATCTGACAATCTGCTAATTTTCCAGGTAGACCACTTAATTCAAGGGCGCCCTTTCTTCTAACATTCTCTCTAGCTTTTCTTGCGACATCTCTTGCCATAGCAGCCTGAATAACTTTAGCTAAAATTATTTTTGCTACTGATGGATTTTGATCAAACCATATAGATAATTTTTCATTTATAACAGTCTCTACTATCATTCTTACTTCTGAAGAAACTAGTTTGTCTTTAGTTTGAGATGAAAATTTTGGGTCAGGAATTTTGGCAGATAATACACAAGTTAAACCTTCCTTGATGTCATCTCCCGATATGGCTAATTTGTTCTTCTTCAGTAAATTATGTTCATTAGCATACTTATTGATAATCCTAGTCAACCCACTTCTAAAACCTAGTACATGTGTACCACCATCTTTCTGATAAATGTTATTTGTATATGGGAGCACGTCCTCTGAGTAACCTGCATTCCACTTTAAAGAGCATTCAATCTCAATATTATCCTTTTTTCCTTCAATATAAATTGGTTTTTTGAACAAATCATTTCCATTTTTATTTTGCAGTTTCTCTCTTTTTTCATCTAAAAAATCTACGAATTCAAGAACTCCTCCTTCAAATCTAAATTCAATTATTTTTTCTTTTTTTTGACTAGCATCTGTAAAAATAATTTTAATTCCTTTATTTAAAAAAGCTAATTCCCTCATTCTTTTAATTATAATATTTGCACTAAATTTTATTGAAGAGAATATTTCTTTAGATGGTAAAAAGGTTATTTGAGTTCCATTTTGTTTAGAATTTCCAGTAACTTTTAAAGGTGCTTTTGCTTCTCCATTTTTAAATTCTATAAAATGTTTTTTCCCATCCCTGCTAATCTCTAACTGTAATTTTTCTGACAATGCATTTACAACTGAAACACCAACACCGTGTAGTCCTCCAGATACTTTATATGAATCATGATCAAATTTACCTCCAGCATGAAGTTGTGTCATGATAACTTCTGCTGCTGATTTTTTCTCACCTTTGTGCATATCCACAGGAATACCTCTCCCATCATCATTTACAGTGATAGTTCCATCAGCATTAATTTTTACATTTATATTTTTGCAGTGGCCTGCTAAAGCTTCATCAATAGAATTATCAACAACCTCATAAACCATATGATGTAAACCAGTGCCATCATCTGTGTCACCAATGTACATTCCAGGTCTTTTTCTAACTGCTTCAAGCCCTTTTAAAACCTTAATGGAGTCTGCCTGATATGTGTTTTTATTTGTCATTTTTTAATTTAGGAAAAAATTAATTATAACATTTTTTAAAAAAAATGCTTATTTATCTTTATTTAGATATCCAAAAATAAACCAATTAAACATATATATATAAGGCTAATTTAGTGGTGGAGAGAATGGGATTCGAACCCATGAAAGGATTACTCCTTTACACACTTTCCAAGCGTGCGCCTTCAACCACTCGGCCACCTCTCCTAATATAAATTCTAAATATATTTTTTCAAAATATTTAAATTAATAAACATGTCACCCTTTTTATCATTAGGAATTTTTTTACAATAAATTAAATTATAATTTAAATTATTAATATTGCTAATTCTTCTATGGGTTCTACTAGGATGATTTTGAGGAATAAGTTCGATAACTTTTGTATTTTCCTTACAGAAGGTAATATTTGCCAAACCCGCTCCATGAGAAGCAACAATTTTTTTGCAATTATTAAAAATAGATACTTGATCAAAAATACTAAAATCACTTAATCTTAATATTTTAAAATTTTTACTTTTCAAAAAATTAATTACACTCTCATTATTTACAAGTTTACAATGGTTTTGTGTGGAATCACTTCTGTCAATATAAATATTATCATAATTAAATTTTTTATTAACTTTCTTTAAGAAAAGTTTTCTTAAATAAACTACTATCCAGGTTGGCAAGTTACTATGAGCTTTAAATATAGTTCCATTAAAATAATTTGGATGAGTAACTGCTAAAACTGATGAAGCTTTTATGTGCCTAAATTTATTTGCGTCAATAATTTTTTTTGGATTAATTTTTAATAATTTAAAAGTTTCTTTTTGGAATTTTGTTAATTTTGAAAGATAAAAAAAATCTATATCCGATATTTCATATTTCGCTGAAATTATTTTTATTTTTGGAATTATATCAAACAACCAATGGGCATAATTGAAATGACCACTTGCTCCTTGAGACAACACTAACGTTTTCCCAGAAAATTTTTTTAAAAATTTTGGTGTTCCCGTTTTAATTACTTGATTTTTTGATTTATACAGCTTTCCTTTGATTTGTTGAAATGAAACTTCTTTAACTAAGTTTTTTTCACTAATAACAGCGAGCGATTCCACATAATTTGTAAACACTCTTCCGTTTCTGATACTAAAAATCTTATAATTAAAGTTTTTTACGTTAATATTTTCTATTTTATTGATATTTTGTATTATGACTTTATCTGAGTCATATTTAGAGTTAATAACTTTTCCATAAACTAAAAAAAAAATATTACAAATAATTCCCTTATATAATTTACTAACAAAATTTTTAGTCATAATTTTATATAATCAATTTAAATAATCCATTCTTTAAACATTTGTGTATTTTTTATTAAATATTCAGGAAAAGAGTTATCTAAGATTTTATGTTGATAATTGTGGCCTCGATTAAATAGGTCTATTCTTCTATTAATTTTATCTTTAATTACCTCAACAGATGTGAACTCTTTACTGGAAAACTCCGTGTGTGCAAATGTTTTTAATTTTAAAGATATATTTTCTGGTGACATCAAATTATTAAAATGCCATCCCCCTTTTTCAAAGGTTTCTATATTTTTTTCTTTGTCTAACCTAAAAAAATTATATTTCAAATTTTTTGATCTAACTTTTTGTCTCATAAAGTCAATTGAATTTAAATTTTTTTTCTTTGCTACTCTTGTTCCTTCCCAGGGAGTTTCGTATTGATTAAATAGATTAAATTTATAATTAAAACAATCTTGTAAGAAAATTCCATATTTTTTTTCTAATTTAAAATTGATTAATAAATTTGGGTCTGGTATTTCATCTGGATCTGAAAAAAATATATAATCTTCTTTATCTGCAAAATTTGTACACTCTAACAATAATTCTCTTTGAATAGATTGATTTTTCCATGGATTGTTATTTTTAGGAAATGGCTTTTCTAAGAAAAAATATTTAATTTTTTTTTTATCAAAACTATCTTTCCAAATAAAGTTTTGCTTTTTCTCTATACCCTTGTGATTAAATTTTGATTCACAGACAACAAAAAAATCTACATGATTTTTTAAAATATTATACCTTAAATCAAACATAAAATTATTATCAAAAAAGGTTACACAATCTATAATTTTATTTTTATACATTGAGCCAACTTTCCAATATTTTTGTATTAAGTAATGTGTCTTCGATTGTGAAGCCTGGGAAAAAAGTTTGGTTTTTTTTTTCCATTATACTTTTGCTTATCATTTCAATTTGATAAGAATATACATTTCTTGTTAATTTATTTTCAATTGTATTTTTTTTTCCATTCACAATTATGTCAATTCCACTAGTTCCCAACCATGTATCATTTATTATTAATCTTCCTTTATCAAAATTAATGATGCTTTTATTGCCAAAATTTTTTTCAAAAGATGCTTTGATTTTTGACCTAAATCCACCTTCAAAAAATAGTTCACATTCCGAGTCAATATCAACCTCTGTTGGACCTATCTTTTTTTTCACATTACCTATTTTAAATTTTTTATGATTAATATTTTTAATTTGCGAAGCTACTAACAAACTAAAAGAAGTTGCATAGCAGCCTAAATCTAGAATACATCCACCACCTAGTTTTTTATTAAATAATCTATTATTTGGGTCTATTTTTTTCCTTTTATTGAAGAAAATGAACTTTTTTTTGGTTAATAAATTCGAGCAAAATGATGTTTCCATAGAAAGTGGAGTCCCCATTTCTTCCGAGTTTATAATATCAATTATTTTTTTTATTTGAGGATTATACCTATACATATAGCCTTCTGTAAAAAAAATATTTTTTTCCATGATTTTTTTTTGTATGATTTTTGCATGTGCTAAATTTAGTACAGCTGGTTTTTCAATTAAAATTTTTTTATTTTTTTCAATAGCTTCTATTATCCACCTGTAATGAAGATTGTTTGGTAAAGCTATATAAACAATATCTATATCATTACAGTCCAATAACTCTTCATAACTTTCAAATACATATTTTTTTTCGATATCTAATCTATTTTTAAAATTTTCTAATTTTTTACTGTTATTACTCGAGATGCCCAAAAGTCTTGCATTGTTCACATCACAAAAACCTTTACAGAAACTTTGAGCAATATTTCCCAAACCAATTATCCCCCAATTAATTTTATTCATAATTACTCTTTTTTAATTTTAAGTACACCTATGAAAGCTTCCTGTGGTATTTCTACCTTACCAAATTGTTTACCCCTGGCTTTACCTTTTTTTTGTTTTTCTAATAATTTTCTTTTTCTATCTGTAGCACCACCACCATGAATTTTTGTTAAAACATCTTTTTTAAATCCTTTTATAGTTTCTCGAGCTATTATTTTTCCTCCTATTGCTGCTTGCACTGGTATCATAAAGTTATGTCTTGGTATTAAGTCTTTTAATTTTTCACAGACTTCTCTTCCAACATTTTGTGCAAAATCTTTATGAACCATCATGGATAAAGCATCTACAGGTTCTGCATTTACCAAAATTCCTAGTTTAACTAAGTCACCTTCTCTGTGATCTATAATTTCATAATCAAAACTAGCATAACCACTTGTCATAGATTTAAGTCTATCATTAAAATCAAAAACAACTTCATTCAGCGGAATTTCATAACTTAGCACCGCTCTATTCCCTGAATAACTCAAGTTAGTTTGCACTCCTCTTTTGTCTTGGCATATCTTAATTATAGAGCCAAGATATTCATCTGGTGTAATAATTGTAGCTTTTATCCAAGGCTCCTCGATAAACTTGATATATGTTGGATCTGGTAAACTAGATGGGTTATGTAAATTTATTGTTTCTCCTTTATTAAGATGTACTTTGTATACAACGCCTGGTGTTGTTGTTAATAAATTAATGTCAAATTCTCTCTCTAATCTTTCAGTAATAATTTCTAAATGAAGCAAACCTAAAAAACCACATCTAAAACCTAATCCTAATGCTGTAGAAGACTCTGCTTCAAAAGAAAAGCTAGCATCATTTAACTGTAGTTTACCAAGGCCATCTTTTAGTTTCTGGTATTCGGAACTATCTACTGGAAACAGACCACAAAATACCACTGGTTTACTTGGCTTAAATCCTGGTAAAGCTTCCTGAAGAGGTTTAGCAGCATCACAAATAGTATCTCCGACTTTTGTATCTGATAAAACTTTTATTCCAGTTGTTATAAATCCAATTTCTCCAGCATTTAATTCACTAATGTCAGTAGCTTTAGGTGTAAATACTCCAACTTTTTCAACAATGTAATCCTGGTTAGTAGACATCATTTTAATCTTCATATTTTTTGAAATTTTTCCATCAATAATCCTAACTAGGATAACTACTCCTAGATAAGTATCATACCAGCTATCAACTAATAAACATTTTAAGTCTGCATCTTCTTCTCCTTCTGGTGCCGGCAATGATATTATGATTTGCTCTAAAATATCTTCAATTCCTTCACCTGTTTTCCCAGAACAAGGAATTGCATTTTCAGTATCAATTCCAATTACATCTTCTATTTGCTTTTTTGTTTTTTCTAAATCTGAAGCTGGTAAATCAATTTTATTTAAGACTGGGACTATCTCATGATTGGTATCTAGTGCTTGGTAAACATTTGCCAATGTTTGAGCCTCAACACCCTGGGTACTATCAACAATTAAAATTGACCCTTCACAGGCATACAAAGACCTGCTAACCTCATAGCTAAAATCTACATGACCTGGCGTGTCAATAATATTTAAAATATATTTTTTTCCATCCTTAGCTTGATAATTAAGTTTTACTGTTTGGGCTTTAATTGTAATTCCTCTTTCACGCTCTATATCCATAGAATCTAGAACTTGATCTTTCATTTCTCTTTCAGTAAGCCCACCACAACTATGTATTATTCTATCTGCAATAGTTGATTTACCATGGTCAATGTGTGCAATAATTGCAAAGTTTCTTATGTGATCAATTTTTGTCATGACTATGATCTAATCTTTGCTTCTATTTTTGATTCTACAGTCGAAATAATAAGTTGATTTATTTTATTTAAATCTTCTTCATTTAATGTTTTTTCAAAAGACTGAATTGTAACATTTAATGCAATCGATTTTTTTCCTTCATCAATATTCTCACCCTGGTAAACATCAAATACTTTAACGGATTTTATTAAATCTTTATCTACATTGGTAATTATCTCTATTAATTCCTGGACTTTAAAATCTATATTTAAAACAAAGGCAAAATCCCTTTCTGATTTTTGAAAATCAGAATACTTGTATTGAGTTTTTTGATTTTTTAATGATTTTTTTGGTTGTTTTATATTGTCTAAAAATATTTCAAACCCTACCAATGCTTCAACTTTAATATCTAGTTTTTTTAATATATTTGGATGAATATCACCAAAAAAAGCTATCACTTTTTCTTTACCCTTATTTAGAAATATTCTTCCAGATTTTCCCGGGTGATAATAGTTTGGTGTTTCGTTATCAATATAGAATTTGTCTTTGTTATATCCAGCTTCAACTAAGCTTTGAACAACATCTCTTTTTACATCAAACACATCAACCAATCTCCCTTGTTCCACCCAACTATGTCTAAATAGTTTGCCAGTTCTTAATCCACTAACTACAGTTTGTTGTTCCCCCGGTTTAGATCCTGAAAAAGTTGGGCCTATTTCGAATATTGATAAATCTTTAAATCCCCTTTCCAAATTCTTATTTAAATTAATAATTAAATTTGAAAAAATTGAACTTCTCAATACATTTAAATCTGTACTTATAGGATTAACTATCTTGATTTCCTTATTATTCTCAATAAATAGTTGATTAACTTTACTGTCAGTAAACGACCATGTAATAGCTTCCAGGTATCCCTTTGATGCTATAGCTCTCTGTAAAAAATGAAATAATTTTTGTGTTTTATTTAAAGTACCTTTATTTCTAACTTTTTCAGGTTCGATCATCTTGATTTGCTCATAACCTTTAATTCTAACTAGCTCTTCAACTATATCTATCTCTTGCTCAATATCAGGTCGCCATGATGGTATTGTTAATAGTAATAATTTTTTTTGCTTTTTTATTTCGAAACCCAAATTAGTTAATATTTTAATCGTTTCTTTTTGATCAATTTTAAAGCCTATTATTTTTTCAAATAACTTAATGTCAAATTTTACGAAGCTATTTTTTATATTTTCTTTTTTTTGGATATCAAATTTACTAGTTTCTCCTCCACAGATTTTTTTAATTAATTCAGCAGCTCGTTGGAGTCCTTGTTCTATTGATAATGGATCAATTCCTCTTTCAAACCTAAACTTTGCATCTGTATCAATATTTAAAATTTTAGAAGTGTTTCTAATTGATCTTGGGTTAAAATAGGCAGACTCAATTAATACATTTCTTGTATTTAGTTCAGTTCCAGACCTTGTTCCTCCAATTATTCCTCCTAACCCTAATATTCCTGAAGCATCTGTAATAACACACATCCCATCTTCAAGATTGTAATTTTTCTCATCTAAAGCTTTAAATTTTTCACCTTTTTTAGAATTCCTTACGATTATTTCTTTATCTATTTTATCCGCATCATAGGCATGCAACGGTCTATTAAAATCAAACATTACATAATTTGTAATATCAACTATTGCAGAGATAGGTTTTTGACCTAATGATAATATTTTTTTTTTAAGCCAATCCGGACTTTCAGTATTTTTTACACCGGTAATTAAACAACTTCCAAAAGAAATACATCCTTGGTTTTTTTCTTTAATTATTTTTATACTTACTTTTTGTTTATTTTTTTGAACTAACTTCTCTATTTTTAGTTTTTTTAATTTTCCACAACCTGCTGTAGCTAAATCTCGCGCTATTCCTCTTACCCCCAGACAATCTGCTCTATTTGGTGTAATAGAGATATCAATTACGTTTATACTAATTTTAGGAAAATAATTATCACCTATTTTTTTTTCATATTTTTTTTGGGAAAGCTCTGTAATGCCCTCACCTTCATTTGATAAGTTAAGCTCAGCCTCTGAACAAAGCATTCCATACGAAGTAACGCCTCTTATTTTACTTATCACTAATTTCATCTGGTTCTTTGGCACTACTGCGCCTGGTGGTGCGTAAATTGTCAGTAGTCCTTCTTTCGCGTTAGGTGCACCACAAACAACTTTAACAATATTGCCTGATCCAATATCTACATCACAAACCTTAAGTCTGTCTGCATCAGGATGTTTTTTTGCTTTTAAAATTTTAGCAACTATGAAGCTATCTAGCTCGCCTAATTGGCGATCAACACTTTCTACTTCCAACCCAACATCTGTAAGTTTATCAATAATTTGATTTTCACTAAGTTTGGTATCTAAATGTTCTTTAAGCCAGTTTGTTGTGATCTTCATCTGCTTAAGCCTCTATAGTTTGTTGGCACATCTATTGGATCAAACCCAAAATGATTTAGCCATCTATAATCACAATCAAAAAATGCTCTTAAATCATTAATTCCATACTTAAGCATTGCTAATCTATCTATACCTATCCCAAATGCATATCCTTGAAATTCATCAGAGTTTACTTTTACATTTTTTAAAACATTTGGATGAACCATTCCGCAACCTAAGACCTCAAGCCACTTATCTCCTTCACCAATTACTATTTTTCCATCTTTAACCTCATAACCAATATCAACTTCAGCTGAAGGTTCTGTGAAAGGAAAATGACTTGGCCTAAATCTCATTTTAATTTTATCAACTTCAAAAAACTCTTTAATAAAATAATTTAAGCATCCTTTTAAATGTCCCATATTAATATTTTTATCGATATGGAGTCCCTCAACTTGATGAAACATAGGTGTGTGTGTTTGATCACTATCAGATCGATATGTTCTACCAGGTGCTATTATTTTAAACGGTGGTTTGTCTTTAAGCATTGTTCTAATTTGGACCGGAGAAGTGTGCGTTCTTAATAGTAATTCTTTTTTACTGTCTAAATAAAAAGTATCATGCATATCTCTTGCTGGATGGTTGTCAGGTGTATTTAATGCTGTAAAATTATTATATTCATTTTCCACATCAGGTCCCTCTTCAACACTAAAACCAATTTCTGAAAAAATTGAAGAAACTTCATCTATAACTTGTGATACAGGATGAATTTTTCCTTGAACGAAAGGTCTCTCTGGTAAAGTGATGTCTATTTTTTCTTTTTCTAACTTTTGGTTAATCTCTTTATTTTCAATATCATCAATTTTTATATTTATTAAGTCTTGAAGCTCATCTTTTACTAAATTCAAATCTGATGCTAATTTTTTTCTGTCTTCTTCTGCTAATTTTCCAAGTTGTTTAAATTGAGAACTAATCAGTCCATTTTTACCAAATAGATCTGTCTTGATTTGGTTAACTTGATTTAAGTCTAAATTTTCTTTTAACTTTAAAAGAAATTCATCTTTTATTTTTTTAATATCAGACATGTTGGGAGATTATTTCTTCACCGAAGAAAAACAATAGCGAAGATTAATTTAAAGCAGATTGAGCTTTTTGAACTATTGTTTTGAATGCTTCTGGGCTATCGTAAGCTATTTCTGCTAAGATTTTTCTATCAATTGTTATTCCACACTTATTTAACCCATTAATAAACTTGGAATAAGTTAAGCCTTCAGCTCTAACACCAGCATTAATTCTTTGTATCCAAAGAGATTTAAATTCCCTTTTTTTATTTCTACGATCTCTGTAGGCATATTGCATCGCTTTTTCCATAGCTTGCTTTGCAACTCTAATCGTATTTTTTCTTCTGCCCCATTGACCTTTGACAGCTTTTAAAACTTTTTTATGTTTTGCTCGGCTAGTTACGCCTCTTTTAACTCTTGCCATTTTATCCTCTTAAACTGTACGGCATATACGACTTAACAATTTTAGCATCTTGTTTTGACATTGCCGTAGTGCCTCTTAATTTTCTAATTTGTGAATTTGTTCTTTTAATCATGCCATGTCTTTTACCAGCTTGGGCAGTCATAACTTTGCCAGTTGCTGAAATTTTAAATCTTTTTTTTGCAGAACTTTTAGTTTTAAGTTTTGGCATAATTCTGCGAGCTTATACAAAGAATGATTAAAGTTTACAACCTTAATTAAGGCTTATAATGGCTGGATTACCATTATCATTTGCTTGCCATCAAATTTGGGATGTAATTCCACCTTTCCAACTTCTTTCATATCTTCTTTAATCTTATCCATTAGTTCTTTTCCTAAATGAGAGTGCTGAAGTTCACGGCCTTTAAATCTAACTGTGAACTTTACTTTGTCACCTTTAGCAATAAATTTTTTTGCATTTTTTACTTTAAAATCGTAATCATGAGTTTCTGTAACTGGTCTCATTTTAATCTCTTTTAGAAGAACAGTTTTTTGTTTTTTCTTTGCGATATTAGCTTTCTTTTGAGCATCATATTTAAATTTACCCATATCCATTATTTTACAAACAGGTGGGTTGGCATTACCTGCGATTTCAATTAAATCTAATCCTTGATTTTTAGCCATTGATATGGCCTCATTAGTACTAAGTACTCCTAAGTTTCCGCCATCACTTCCTATAACTTGTACCTCGGGTGATGAGATCCTATTATTTGATCTCGGACCTCGATCCTTAGTTCTTCTTTGAAAGTAATTTTGTTTAAAGTCTGCCACTTATTTTGAAGATGCTTTATTTAAAGCAGAGAAAGTTTTTAAGAATAAATCTAAATCCATATTTTCTTGTTTATTAGAATCCAATCTTCTAATCGTTACTGAGTTACTGTCAACTTCTTTTTTACCACAAATTAATAAAAGAGGTATTTTTGCAAGAGAATGGTCTTTAATTTTATTGTTTAAATTATGCTTCTTTAAATCAACAAAAGAACTTATCCCAGCTTGTTTTATTTTTTTTGAAACTTCAATTGCATAATTATCAAAATCTTCAGAAACAGGAATCACAACAGTTTGCAATGGTGATATCCAAAAAGGAAATTTACCAGAATAATTTTCAATTAAAATTCCAATAAATCTTTCTAAAGAACCAAATAAAGCTCTATGAAGCATAACAGGAACTTTTTTTGTTCCATCTCTATCAACATAAGAGGCACCTAATCGTTCTGGTAAATTTAAATCCACTTGTAAAGTTCCGCATTGCCAATCTCTACCAATAGCATCCCTTAAAACAAATTCAATTTTAGGACCATAGAATGCACCTTCTCCTTTGTTAATACTATATTCAAGTTTTGATGCTTTTACAGCTTCGAGTAATGATGCTTCAGCTTTATCCCAAACTTCATCTTCTCCTACTCTTACTTCTGGTCTATCTGCGTATTTCAAAATAACATTTTCAAAACCAAGATCTTTATAAATATCTAAAATCAAATTGGTTACCTCTAAGCACTCACTTGTAATCTGATCTTCAGAACAAAAAATATGTGCATCATCTTGTGTAAATGCTCTCACTCTTAACAGGCCATGAAGCGCACCTGATGGTTCATACCTATGGACTTTACCAAATTCTGTAATTCTCAGCGGTAGATCTCTATAACTTTTTAAACCTTGATTGAATACCTCTATATGTCCTGGGCAGTTCATTGGCTTAATTGCAAATACTTTTTCATCTGGTGTTTCTGATGTATACATATTTGCACCGTACTTTTCCCAGTGTCCAGATTTTTCCCATAACAATCGATCTAATACTTCCGGTGTGTTTACTTCTTTATAACCAGCAGCATCTTGTCTGGCCCTCATATAATTTATTAATTTTAGAAAAAGAGCCCAACCTTTTTCATGCCAAAAAACAGAGCCTGGACTTTCTTCTCTAAAATGAAATAAATCCATTTCTTTACCTAATTTTCTATGATCTCTTTTTTCTGCCTCTTCTATTCTTTTCAAATAATCATCTAAATCTTTTTGATTTGCCCAACTTGTTCCATAAATTCTTTGAAGCATTTCGTTATCAGAATCGCCTCTCCAATAAGCACCAGAAACTTTCATCAATTTAAAATATTTACCAATTTTTCCAGTTGAAGGTAGATGGGGCCCTCTACATAAATCATGCCAATCACCATGAAAATATATTGATACCTCTTCTTCTTGAGGGATGCTTTCGATTAACTCTGCTTTATAAATTTCACCTTTTTTTTTAAAATGCTCTATAGCTTTATTCCTAGACCAAACTTCTCTTTTGGTAATCACATCTCGATCGACAATTTCTTTCATTTTATCTTCAATTTTTTTTAAATCATCTTCTGTAAATGGTTCTTTTCTTGCAAAATCATAATAAAAACCATTTTCAATTGTAGGTCCAATTGTAACTTGTGTGCCAGGAAATAACTCCTGAACTGCCATTGCTAAGATATGCGCCGTGTCATGTCTGATTGTTTCTAGTCCTTCTTTATTTTTTGAGGTAAATATTTTTATGGCACAATCTTTATCTATGACAAAATCTAAATCTTTTAATTCACCATCAACACCTATCACTATTGCTTGTTTAGCAAGTGATTTGCTTATTTTTTCTGCAACCTCTAAGCCGGTTACTTTGCTTGGAAAATTTAAATTGTTTCCGTCAGGTAATGTTATAGTTGGCATCTAATTTATTAATTTTTTGTATTCTGAATAAGTAGAAAAACACATTTTTTCAACATTAAACTTACTAACTATATTTTTTCTACCCTCAATACCAATTGTTTTCAATGAAGTGACATCTAAATTTAATACTTTAAGAATTTTTTCACTTAATGACTTGGGATTTCCTGACTCAAATAAATATCCAGTTTTTTTATCAATAACAGTCTCATTAGAGCCACCAATATTACTCGCAATTATTATTTTCTCCATTGATTGAGACTCAACAGCCACTCTTCCAAAAGCTTCTGGTTCAATTGATGATGATACAATTATGTCTGAAACTTTGTAAGCTAATGCCATATCTTTACAGTGATTAATAAATTTGACTTGTTTGGTCATTCTATACTGTTCACTTAATCGAATTAATTTTTTTTTATATAAATCTCGACCCTGATCACTCCCAAGAATTACCGCATAAAAAGCTTCATAACCAAGTTGAATATTTACCAAATTTACTGCTTCTAAAAAAAATTCTTGTCCTTTCCAATACGTTAATCGTCCTGGTAATAATATTATTTTTTTATTATTTTCTATTTCCCAGCTTTGAAGTAATTTTTTTTCTTCTGTTTCAGTTTTTGTTGTTGGATCAAAATAATCTACATTTATTCCTCTAAAAATTACTAGAAGTTTATTTTTATTACCCAGATAACTAGAATAGTTATCTTTTATATGTGAGAAAATAAAATTTGAACCAGCAATAATAAGATTAGATTTAACCATAACTGAATTATAAAATTTTTTAATCTTACCATTAAAATTATAAGTTCCATGAAATGTAGTTGCAAATTTTCTACCTGTAATCTTTGTGGCTAATAGACAAGACCAAGCTGGAGCCCTACTTCGAGCATGAACTATTGAAATATTATAAAAAAAAATAACAAATATAAGTGCAATCGTATTAAATAAAATAATGAGTGGATTTTTACTATGTACTGGAAGTTTAATTAATTTAACTTTTTTTTTATCAATAAATTTAGTTAGTTCTCCTCCACTTGTAACTATAAATGATTTACAATTATTTTCAGATAAATAATGAGCAACATCAAAACAACCTGTTTCCGCACCTCCATAACCTAATTCTGGAATTACCTGTAAAACTTTTAAATCAGATGACATTTGATATAATTATACATGAATAGATTTAACTATTAAACTGTTATGATTAGATACAATTATTATAAAATATCAAAATCAAAAAAAATTCGATACGTAAAGAATAGTCAAAAAGACAAACTCTATATCGTTTTTCTTCATGGTTTTATGTCAGATCTAGATGGTAAAAAACCTAAGGCGTTTTTAAATTTTGCAATAAAAAATAAATTAGGTTTCTTGGCTTTGGAATACTCTGGTCATGGAAAATCAACTGGTAAGTTCACAGGTGGTAATATCAGCAAGTGGAGTAATGAAACAACCCTGTTAATAAAAAATATAGTAAAAAAAAATAATTTTGTATTAATCGGTTCGAGTATGGGTGCATGGTTGGCTCTTAATCAATTTAAAGTTTTTAAAAACAAAATTAAAGGTTTTTTGGGTATCGGCTCGGCTCCTGAATTTTTAGAAAATCTCATATGGAAAAAGTTTTCAAAAGAAATGAAAAAAAAGATTTCAACTGAAGGTGTTATTAACTTAAAGCATGGTGATTATGAATATCCTATTACTTATCAGTTGATAAAAGATGGGAGGAAAAATAAAATTTTAGATAAAGCCATCTATGAAAATCTAAATGTAACAATGATTCATGGCAAAAAAGATAAATCTGTACCCGAAATATATTCAAAAAAAATATTAAAATTATTTAAAAATGCAAAAAAAAAATTGGTTCTTGTTAAAAATGGAGATCACAGTCTTTCTTCAAAAAAATGGCTTAGAGTATTAATTAAAGAATTAAAATTAATTATTTAACTTACTTCTTTAATTGTTTTTTTTAAGGTAAGTGGATTATCAAGCTTATCTAACATCTCTTTTGGACATACTTGAATAAAATTTTTTAACTCCTTACCAAAATTATCAATAATATTTTTGGACAACTTGGAGTTGGTTTCAGTTAAGTGTTCATTAACTAATTCTTTCAAATAATTTTGCCAATAATTTGTTTCTACTTGTTGCCATACTACGGAATCAGGGTTTACTTTATTTTCAAAGACTTTTGATTGATCATAAATAAAAGCCATACCACCAGTCATACCTGCTGCAAAATTATCTCCCACATCTCCAAGGACAACTACTACACCTCCAGTCATATACTCACATCCATTTGAGTCACACCCTTCAATTACTGTTGTGGCTCCAGAGTTTCTTACAGCAAATCTATCTCCTGCCTGACCTGCTGCAAAAAGTTTACCTGATGTGGCTCCATAAAGAACCGTATTTCCAATGATTGTATTTTCATTTGAAACTAGATTACTTTCGTCTGAAAGCTTTATTGAAATCGTTGCTCCTGACAGTCCTTTTCCCACATAATCATTTGCATCACCTTTGAGATTAAGTTTTAACCCTTTAGAGGAAAAAGCTCCAAAAGATTGCCCTGCTGAACCTTTAAAGTTTAAGGTAAGAAAATTTTCTTCTAATTTTTCGTAACCATACTTCTTATAAAGGTAGTGTGAAATTCTTGTACCAACAGCTCTATTGGTGTTTTTAATAATGAATTCTTTTTCAATCTTTTTTGAATTGTCTAAAGATTTTTCAATTTTTGGCCAAATCTCTTGATCCAATGTATCAGGCACTTTGTTAATTTCTGGAGTTTCACAATACCTTTTGTTGCTACCTGGGTCTGCTTGAACAAATAGTGGATTTAAATCTAAATCGTCTAAATTAGGTGAGGCTTTGCTGACTTGCATTAATAAATCAGTTCTTCCAATTATTTCATTTAATGATTTAAAACCGAGCTCAGCTAAAATTTCTCTAACTTCTGTTGCTATAAAACTAAACAAATTTACTATTTTGTCTGGTGTTCCAGTAAACTTTTCTCTCAATTCTTTATCTTGAGTACATACACCAACTGGACAGGTATTTGAGTGACACTGCCTCACCATAATACATCCCATTGCAACTAAAGCTGTTGTTGCAACTCCATATTCTTCTGCCCCCATCATTGCAGCAATAACAACATCTCTGCCAGTTTTAATACCTCCATCAGTTCTTAAAGTAACTTTATGTCTAAGGTTATTTAGTGTAAGAACTTGGTTAGCTTCAGTAAGGCCCATTTCCCATGGTATGCCAACATATTTTACACTTGTTTGAGGGGTTGCACCTGTTCCTCCGTTGTGTCCTGAAATCAAAATGATATCAGCTTTTGCTTTAGCTACCCCAGCAGCAATGGTACCAATACCAGATGACGCAACTAACTTAACACCAATCCGTGCCTTGGGGTTTGTTTGTTTTAAATCATAAATTAACTGAGCCAGGTCTTCTATTGAATAAATATCATGATGTGGTGGTGGAGAGATTAATGTTACTCCTGGAGTAGAATTTCTTAATTTAGCAATTTCTTCAGTTACTTTAAAACCTGGCAACTGACCACCTTCTCCTGGTTTTGCACCTTGCGCCATTTTAATTTCTATTTCATTGCAATTATTTAAGTAATTTATTGTTACACCAAATCTTGCAGATGCAATTTGTTTAACTCTAGAATTTGCACTATCCCCACTATCCATGATCTTAAATCTACTTGCATCCTCTCCACCTTCTCCACTGCAAGAAGCTCCTTTAATTCTATTCATTCCTATTGCCAGTGTTTCATGTGCTTCTTTTGATAAAGCTCCATGTGACATGCTTCCACTACCAAATCTTTTTAATATTTTTTCTATAGGCTCAACTTCAGATATCTCAATTGATGGACTCAATTTCTTTTTTCTGAAATTAATTAAATCTCTTAAGTTGATTGGTGGTAAATTATATATTCCTTCAACATACTTTTTATACGCCGAATATGAATTTGAACCTACTGCACTTTGCAATAAATGAATTAATCTTCCTTGGTATTGATGTGTTTCACCATTTTTTCTATATCTGTAAATGCCTCCAATAGGCAAAACTGTGTCTGTGTTTTCAAATGCTTCTTTGTGGATCTGACGTATTTTTTTCTCGATACCCATCAATCCAATTCCTGAGATTTTAGAAATTACTCCTGGAAAATAATCGTCTACAATAGTTCTGCTTAATCCAACAGTTTCGAAATTACATCCCCCTCTATAAGAACTTAATACAGATATGCCCATTTTAGACATTATTTTTAAAAGACCTGCATTTACAGATTTTATATATCTCCGAATACAATCATCAAAACTATACTGACCAAATAATTTTTTTTCATGTCTTTGATATAAACTATCAAAAGCTAAGTATGGGTTAACTGTTGTTGCACCCACTCCTATTAGCGCAGCAAATGAATGAGTATCTAAAGCTTCACCAGACTGAACATTAATCGAAACGTATCCTCTTAATTTTTTATCTATTAAAAAGGTATTAATAGCACCAACACACAATAACATTGGCATTGGTAAATTTTTAAATGAAAGTTCTTTATCACTTAAAATTAGCTGTGTTACACCTTGTCTAACAGCAGTTTCTGCTTCTTTCTGAATTCGTTCAATGGCACTTGGTAAATCTGCCTCATTTGAGAACGTACAATCAATAGTTGAAGAATTTTTTTCAAAAAAATTTATAAGCTTATTAAATTGTGAATTAGATAATATTGGACTATTTAAAACATAAATATTTTTTTTGGTTAATGTGTCAAAATTTAGAATATTTCCTAAATTTCCAAATCTAGTTTTTAAACTCATGACTTTATTCTCTCTTAATGAGTCAATTGGAGGGTTAGTTACTTGACTAAAGTTTTGTCTGAAAAAATGATAAAGTGGCCTGTATTTATCTGATAAGACAGCCAATGGTGTATCATCTCCCATTGAGCCTACTGCTTCTTTTGCATCCTCAGCCATTGGATGTAAGATTAATTCTAAATCTTCTAAACTTATTCCAAACGTATGCTGCCTTCTTCTTAAGTCCTCTCCATCAAAATTGTGTTTTTCCTTAGAAATGGATAATTTTTTATCTAAATCAATTATTTGTGAATTAAAATGTTTAAATTCTTTTGCTAAATAATCTTTAATTTGATCATTTGAAAAAACTTTTCCTTTTTCAATTCTTACTCCTATGATTTCACCTGGGCCCAATCTTCCTTTAGATAAAATCTTTTTTTCATTTAGCTCTATCATTCCTGTTTCTGAACCAGCAAAAAGAAGTTTGTCTTTAGTAATTGCATATCGGAGAGGTCTTAAACCATTACGGTCATTTGCTGCGATAACCCACTCATTATCTGTTGCAGCTATTGCGGCAGGTCCATCCCAGGGTTCCATTGTACTATTTAAAAAATTAAATAACTGTTGGTGGCTTTTTGGAAGAGTTTTATTTTTTTTTGACCATGCATCTGGAATTAACATCAATTTAGCTAAAGGAGCAGGCTGACCTGATTTATTCAATAATTCAAAAACATTATCTAGTGCCGCTGAGTCAGAGGTACCTTTTTGAATTACTGGTTTTAAATTATCTACATTTTCAAAAAGTGGGCTACTCATTTCTTGTTCATGAACTTTCATCCAATTTTTGTTTCCTTTAAAAGTATTAATTTCACCATTATGGGCAACCGCTCTAAATGGTTGGGCTAAACTCCAACTAGGTGCGGTATTGGTTGAGAACCGTTGGTGAAAAATAGCATATCTCGATATAAATCTTTTATCTTTTAAATCTAAAAAGAAATCAGATATTGTTTCAGCTAAAAACATCCCTTTATAGATAATTGATTTAGAACTAATAGAGCATACATAAAAGTTGTTTAAAGAAAGATTAAGAGCTTTATTTTCTATTTTTTTTCTTGTTTCATAAATTTTTCTTTCTAGCTCTTTATCAAACAAATTTGGGTCGTTTGATTTAAATAAGACTTGAATAATTTCAGGCATTGTTTGAAAGGCTTTTTCTCCTAAGACCTTTGAATTTACAGGAACTTGCCTCCAACCATAGATACTGAAGTTGTTTTTAGTTAGTTCGCTTTCAACAATAGTTTTGCAGCTTTCTTGCGAAGAATAATCGTTTCTTGGTAAAAAAATCATACCAACACAAATCTCAGAATCATCATAATCATGTCCCGTAATTTGTATTTTTTCTATGAAAAAATCTTTCGGTATTTCTACATGAATCCCTGCTCCATCTCCTGTTTTTCCATCAGCATCAACTGCTCCACGATGCCAAACAGCTTTTAAAGCTTCAATCCCGTGTTCAACAACTGCTCTTGATTTTTTTCCCTCTGTAGAAGCAATCAATCCCACTCCACATGCATCATGTTCCATCTCTTTAGAGTAAACATGATTTTTAGAGAGTAATTCTAAATTTTTTTTATAATTTTTCATTATGCTACTTTTGTTTTTTTTAATTCAATATTTTTGAGATAAGTTTGAATTGAAGAAGCAGCTTCCCTTCCATCTTTGATAGCCCATACAACTAATGAAGCACCTCTCACAATATCTCCAGCAGCAAAAACACCTTTTAAATTTGTTTCCATCGTATCAAAATCTGTTTTGATTGTTCCCCACTTAGTTACCTGCAGTTCTTGAGCATCAAATAGTAATGGTAAATTTTCTGGATTAAATCCGAGCGCTTTAATTACCATATCTGCTTTAATTTCAAATTCTGATCCTTCTTTAATCTCTGGACTTCTTCTGCCTGAATCGTCAGGTTCTCCTAATTTAATTTGGTCAACTTTTAAATATTCTATCTTATTTTTTCCTTTAAATTCTTTAGGACTTGATAGCCATACAAATTCAACACCTTCTTCTAATGCATTGGCTACTTCTCTAGCTGATCCTGGCATATTTTCTTTATCTCTTCTATAAAGGCATTTAACTGATTTAGCTTTTTGTCTTATTGATGTTCTTACACAGTCCATGGCAGTATCTCCACCACCTATAACTACAACATCTTTACCATCAGCATTCAGTGTGCCTTTATCAAACAATTCTACTTTATCTCCCAAACCTTTTTTATTTGAAGCAGTTAAGAATTCCATTGCAGGAAAAATATTATCTAAGTCACTTCCAGGTAACTCAACTTCTCTAGGCTTATAAACTCCTGTCGCAATTAAAATTGCATCATGTTTTTTTCTCAATTGATCCAAAGTAGCGTCTTTACCAATTTCAAAGTTTTGAACAAAATCTATTCCACCATCTTTCAAGAGCTTTGTTCTTCTTTTAACTACATGTTTTTCTAATTTAAAATTTGGAATTCCATAAATTAATAATCCCCCCGCACGATCATACCGATCATACACAGTAATTTTATAACCACTTTTTCTTAGTTGCTCAGCGGTTGCTAGGCCCGCAGGTCCTGCACCAATTATTCCTACACTTTGATTTTTTTCATATTTTACCTCAATTGGCTTTACCCAACCTTGTTCCCAAGCGTTATCAGTTATATATTTTTCTATTGAACCAATGGTTACAGTTCCATGGCCTGATTGTTCTATAACGCAGTTCCCTTCGCACAATCTATCTTGTGGACATATCCTCCCACATACTTCTGGCATATTGTTGGTACTTTGGGCTAATTCATATGCCTCTTTTAATCTTCCTTCTGCAGTTAATTTTAACCAATCTGGAATATTGTTGCTTAATGGACAATGAACTTGACAGAAAGGCACTCCACATTGTGAACATCTGCTTGATTGTTCTTGGGCTTTACGATTGATAAATTCATCATAGACCTCATTGAAATCTTCTTTTCTAGTGCCAACTTCTCTTTTAGGTGGTGTTTGCTGACCTATCTTTACAAATTTAAGCATTTTATTAGTCATTGCATTTATAAACTTATACTAAAATATACACAGTTTTTATTAATAAAAGCATTATTTAGGTCAATATACATGACCTAATTTTAACTATAATTAGCACTAAACATAAGGATTTTAATTATTGCATATCTATTATGAGTAAATCGAATTGTTTAAAATCAATATTTTTTGAGTTACGACACTTATATGTTTCAAGATCTTATAGAAATCCTAATTCTTTCTGCAGTTCAAGGAATATCTGAATTTTTACCAATTAGTTCTTCTGCACATTTAATTCTGATTTCTAATTTCTATGATTTGAAAACAAGTTCATTATTAATAGATATCAGCTTACATTTAGGTTCTTTATTGGCCATAATATTTTATTTTAAAAAAGATCTATTTGACTTAAAGAATAATCAAAAACTTTTGAAGCTAATTATAATCGGCTCAATACCACTCACTATTTTTGGATATATACTACATTCAACTGAGCTTATTTATCTTCTTAGAAATATAAAAGTTATAGCGTGGACAACTTTGTTGTTTGGCATAATTCTATTTTTTGCTGATCAAAAAAAAGTTGATAAAGATATATCCACTAACCTAAATATTAAATCCATAGTATTTATTGGTTTATTTCAGATTTTTGCTTTAGTACCTGGTGTTAGTAGAGCTGGCATCACCTTAACAGCAGCTAGATTTTTAAAATTTGATAGAGTTGAATCTAGTAAAATTTCATTTTTATTATCAATTCCAGCTTTAACTGGGGCGAGTTTTCTTGGACTTAAAGATGCGTTTAATCAATCATTAGAAATAAACTATTTGATAATAATTTCAGTTATATTATCTTTTTTATTTTCTTATGTAACTGTCAAATTCTTCTTATTTTATATAAATCAATTCTCTTTAAATATTTTTGTAATCTATAGAATAATTGTTTCTTTAATATTATTTCTAATAATATATTCTTAACTTTTTTTTTTTAACAGCGGCAATAATTGTGATAGCAAAACACCACTTAATATAAATAAACAGCCTAATAAGTTATTTATTCTTAATATCTGATCTAACAGAAACCAAGCAGCAATAGTTGCAAAAACACCCTCTAAAGAAAAAATTATAGCTGCAGGTGCTGGTGTAATATTTTTTTGAGCATAAATTTGTAAAATAAATGCGAAACCACCTGAAAGAATTCCTGCATACAAAATAGAATCTATTTCTTTTAAAATATTCTCAAAAATAAATTCTTCATAAATTAGTCCGATTATAAAAGAAAATAGAGCTACAATTAATGTTTGAACAGCACCGAGTGTCAATGGAAGATTATACTTTGTAACTATGATGCCAGTAAAAATAATATGTGTGCTCCAAAATAAAGCTCCTAATATTACCAAAGTATCTCCAAGTCTTACTGTTGCGTCATAAAAATTTGTTAATAAATATCCCCCAATTAAACATAAAACTACTGATGGCCATACGCTCCAATGTATTGATTTTTTTTTAAATAAAAAAATTATAATTGGAACCATAGGAACATAAAAAATCGTAAAGAACGCCGCATTAGCTACATCCGTGTAAAGCAGTGCAACTTGTTGTAAGGCAGAGCCAAAAAATAATGATAATCCGATTAAAAAAGAAAGGATTGCAAAAGTTTTAAAATCTAATTTCAATTCTGCTTTAAATTTTTTTACCTCAAACAACAAAACTAGCGGGATTATGGCTAAAAAACCTACAAAAAACCTAACTGCATTAAAAGTAAAGGGGCCTATATCATCCATGCCTGTATCTTGAGCAATAAATGTGGTCCCCCAAATGAGAGTGCACAACACAGCGCTAAATAATGATGCTGTTTTTGACATAATTTTAATTAAACAGCCAATTTATAGGCAAAGTTTTTACCTAAATTTTCTTTTAAATCATTATTGAAGCGAGCTGCCTCTGCACCATCAATTATTCTGTGATCATATGATAAGGAGAGCGGTAACATTGTTCGAGTAACATATTTACCGTCTATATAAATTTGTTTTTTTTCAGATTTACCAACCCCCAAAATAGCAACTTCTGGGTAATTTATAATTGGTGTAAAAAATGAACCTCCAATTCCTCCGAGACTGGTAATTGTCATCGACCCACCAAACAATTCTTTTTTATCAATTTTGAGATTTCTAGATTTATCACTCAGTTCTTTAAGTTCTGCACCTATTAAAGAAATATTTTTATTATCTGCATTTCTAAGTTTTGGAACCATTAAGCCATGTGGTGTATCTACAGCAATCCCTATATGATAGTATTTTTTTACTGTCATTTTTCCATCCTCAATTTTGTCTATTGAAGAGTTGAAATTAGGAAATTTTTTTAATGATGTTGTTAAGGCTTTTACTATAAAAGCCAATGGGGTAATTTTTTTCTTTTCACCTGTATATATGTCTTTAAGTGACGTTCTAAATTCTTCTAACTCTGTAATATCTGCTTCATCATGATTTGTAACATGAGGAATATTTGTCCATGAGTTCATCAGATATGATGATGCCAATTTTTTAACTCTCGGTATATCTTTAACTTCAATTTCTCCAAATTCTGAATGGGAATACTCTTGGATTATTTTTTTTTCAGGTTTTTTCTCCTTTATCTCAGGTATATTTTTTTTATTAGAGACAAAATTTTTTATATCAATTTCTGTAACTCTACCTTCTCTTTCACTTCCAGGAACTTGATTAATATTTATACCTAATTCTCTTGCAAATTTTCGAGCTTTGGGTGATGCTAAAGTTCTCAAGCTATCGCTTACCTTAAAACCTTGCTCCTCTTTATAACTCTTGTCATCATCAACTACATTAATCTCTGGGACCATTTCTTCATTAGATTTTTCTTTTTTTTCTGTTTTAATTTTTCCAGTTTCTTTATTTTTAACTGTCTCTAATTCTAAAATTTTATCACCCTCAGAAACCTTATCTCCAATTTTAATGTTTATTTTAAGAATTTTCCCCTGTTCAGTGCTTGGAATTTCAATACTCGATTTATCACTTTCAATTGTAATTAGTGGTTCATTTTTTTTTATTGTTTGACCTTCTGAAATTAAAAGTTCGATTACTTCTACATCTTTAAATTCACCTATATTTGGAACTTTTAAATCTATCCTAGACATACTCAAAGTTTAGTTGGGATCGGTTTTTTAGGGTCAATATTGTATTTTTTTATTGCTTCAGATGCATATTTGGAAGCTATTAGCTGTTCTTTAGCTAATACACTAAGTCCATAAGCAACAATATGCTCTTTATCCACTTCAAAAAAATTTCTCAAATTTTTCCTCGTATCACTTCTACCAAAACCATCCGTCCCAAGTGAATAGAAGGCCTTATTAATATATGGTCTAATCTGATCAGAATTTATTCTCATATAATCTGATGCTGCCATTATAGGGCCTTCTGTTTGTCCTAAACATTCCTCTACATAGGATTTTTTTGCCTCTTTATCTGGATTTAATAGATTAAACCTTTCAACTTCCATTCCATTTTTTCTTAGTTCATTAAAGCTTGTAACGCTCCAAATTTCACTATCAATTTGATACTCATTTTGTAAAATTTCGGCACCCTTAATCATTTCTCTTAAAATAGTTCCAGATCCAAGCAGTTGAATTTTTGTTTTCTTGTTTTTATTAAATTCTTTAATCTTATACATTCCTCTTAAAATTCCTTCTTCACAATTTTTATCTTTGGGCATTTCAGGGTGAGAATAATTTTCGTTCATTGTTGTAATATAGTAAAAAACATTTTCTTTTTTTTCATGCATTCTTTTTAAGCCTTCTCTAAAAATTACAGCTAGCTCGTAATGAAATGTTGGATCGTAAGATACACAATTAGGTATCGTTGAAGCTAATAAGTGACTATGACCATCTTGATGCTGCAACCCTTCACCAGCCAATGTAGTTCTCCCAGCCGTCGCTCCTATCAAAAAACCTCTAGATTGACTATCAGCACCAGCCCAAGCTAGATCTCCTATTCTTTGAAACCCAAACATTGAATAAAATATATAAATTGGAATCATCTCAATGTCATGATTTGTATATGAGGTTCCTGCTGCTATCCATGAAGACATTGCACCAGCTTCATTAATTCCTTCCTCTAAAACTTGCCCACTTTTATCTTCTCTATAAGAACTTAATTGCGCTGAATCTTCTGGTTCATATTTTTGACCTTCATGAGCATAAATTCCAATTTTTTGGAAAAATCCTTCCATTCCAAAAGTTCTTGCTTCATCTGGTATTATAGGAACTAATCTTGGCGCAACATTTTTATCTCTCAGCAAATTTGTTAACATACGAACAAGAGCCATTGTTGTAGACATTTCTTTTTCACCAGTTGAAACCTTCATGTTATCGAAAATATCTTTTGATGGAGCTTTAATAGGTTTTGCAAATGTAGTTCTGTCTGGAATAAATCCACCAAGCTGAAGTCTTCTGTCCTTTAAATATTTTATCTCAATAGATTTTTCATCTGGCTTATAGTATTCAATGTTTTTTACTTGTTCATCGGTTAAAGGGACGTCAAATCGATCTCTGTAATACAACAGGTCATCAATATCTAATTTTTTTGTTTGGTGGGTGGTATTTACACTTTCACCAGTTTTACCCATTCCATAACCTTTAATGGTTTTAGCAAGAATAACTGTTGGGCTTCCTACATTCTTTATAGCTTTATCATATGCTGCAAAAACTTTATGAGGGTCATGACCACCTCTATTTAATCTCCAAATATCTTTATCTGATAAACTAGATACTAGTTCTCTTGTTTCTGGAAATTTTCCAAAAAATTTCTCTCTAACATAAATACCATCTCTAGCTTTCATTGCCTGGTACTCACCATCAACTGTTTCGTTCATTGCTTTTATTAGATGTCCTGTTTTATCATTTGCTAATAGCGGATCCCAATAAGAACCCCAAATTACTTTAATCACATTCCATCCAGCACCTCTAAAACTACCTTCTAGCTCTTGAATAATTTTTCCATTCCCTCGAACAGGTCCATCTAGTCTTTGTAAATTACAATTAACTACAAAAATTAAGTTATCTAATTTTTCCCGTGCAGCTAATCCTATGGCCCCTAATGACTCTGGTTCATCCATTTCACCATCACCCAAGAAAGCCCAAACTTTTCTTCCCTCATCTTTTATTAGACCTCTATTAATTAAATATTTCATGTATCTTGCTTGATAAATTGAAAGCATCGGACCAATCCCCATTGAAACAGTCGGGAATTGCCAAAAATTTGGCATTAACCATGGATGAGGATAAGAAGATAATCCGCCTGGTTTTACTTCTTGTCTAAAATTGTCTAATTGTTTTTCGTTTAATCTTCCTTCTAAGAAAGCACGTGCATATATCCCAGGAGCACTGTGTCCTTGAAAATAAACCAAGTCTCCACCAAACTTATTATTTTTTGCTCTAAAAAAATGATTTATACCAACATCATACAGTGTTGCTGCAGAAGCAAATGTTCCTATATGCCCTCCTAGTTCAGGAAATTTTTTATTAGCTCTTACAACCATGGCAGCAGCGTTCCATCTAATTAAAGATCTGATCCTTCTTTCAATATTTTGATCTCCTGTAGATTTTTTTTCTTCGTTTACCGGAATGGTATTTATATATGGAGTGTTTTGAGTATAAGGAATATTTACTCCTTCCATATAAGCTTTATTGATTAACTCTTTAATTAAATGATGAGCTCTATTATTACCATCTTTTTCAATTACTGCTGAAAGAGACTCTAACCATTCTTTAGTTTCTAGTGGATCGATATCACCTTTATTAACAACTTGAATTATTTGTGGTTTTTCTTGTCTAATAATCTTATTTTCTGATGTTGTTATTTCCTTTTCATTTTTTTTTAAAGACTGCTCAGCTTCTTTAATTAAATTTTCAGTATCTTTAGGTATTATCTTTTTATCTTTTTTCGTGGAATTTTCTGATTCGGCAGTAAGTAATACATCTCCTTTTGTAACCTTATCACCAACTTTAATATTAATGCTTTCTATTTTACCTGAAATAGTTGATGGTATTTCAACGCTAGATTTGTCACTTTCGATTGTAACAATCGGATCATTAACTCTAATTTTGTCACCCTCTTTTACTAAAAGCTCAATAACTTCAACTTTTTCAAAATCACCGATGTCAGGAACTAATAATTTTTCACTCATTTTTAAATGATCTTATACACTAAAAATTGACATTAACAATTATCGCCTGTAGCTCAGTTGGATAGAGCGCTTGGCTACGGACCAGGAGGTTCTTAGCTCAACTCCTAGCTGGCACACCATAATTATTTAATTAATCTTTTAAATTTATAAAATGCCAACGTTTTTGATAAATAATATACAAACTTTTCAAATCTAAATATTAAAAGATTTATAATCAATTTTATTAAAAATTTAGGAATTTTTTTTTTAAGATGGTTATATTTTTGTTGATGAGAATTAATTTTATAAAGATAATACAACTCTTCATAGTAAAAAAAATAATTTGCAAAAAATATTTTTTTGAATCTATTTTTGACTTTAAGATGCCCGTGATCATGCATAGCTTTTGCATCATATACTTGAATAATAGACTTATTTATATTTTTTATCCTTCTACATAGATCATCATCTAAAAAATATAAAAAAAATTCCTCATCTAATAACCCTATATCCACAATATCTTTAATCTTGAACAATACTGCTGTGGTTAAAACTGCATTTACACAAACATCTCCAGAATTTTTGAGTATCTTATTTTTTGCACCATCTTCATGTAACGGTCCACCATTATACGTTGGGTTTCCCAAAGAATCATAAAATGTTGGTGAGACTAAAAAACAATTTTCATATTTTTCTTTAGCAAGAACTAATTGCTCAATATCAGAATATGTAATTAGACAGTCCGCTCCAAGAAACAGCAAATATTCAGTATCACACGCCTGGATTCCTTGATTGGCTGCTTTAGAAAAGCCAATATTTTTTTTATTTAAAAAATATTTATATATTTTAAAATTTTTTATTATTTGATTTTTTAAAGACTTATCGTTTGCATTATCAATGATAATTACTTTAAAATCTTTAATTTTTTCTAAGCATTTATTAATTATTTCTAAATTTTCTTCATAAAGAATAATTAAGATAGATAGCTTCTGGTTTATCATATTTTTTTAAGTTTTTATTATTACTAAACTATTATATTAATAAATTATGAATATATCTTTACAAAAATCCGTAATTTTGTTTTTTTTAATAATGTTTATAATTTTGCTGTGTTTAACGTTTTTTTTATAAGGTTTTAATGTCAAATTTTTATAATTTTCAACAAATCAGTCTAAAGCCAGGTTTTATGAAACATAACGGAGGTTTGTTCTTCAGAAATATTTCCGAAAATGAGTATGAGTTTAAATCAATAATAAATGAAAACCATTTAAATGCAGCAGGTATTACTCACGGTGGATATCTTTCTGCTTTAATTGATGCCGGCGCAGGAACTTCTGCTCATCGATCAGCAAATAATTTGCCATGCGTAACAATTTCCCTAGATTTAAAATTTATTGGTACTTCAAGAATTGGTGATGAAATTTTAGGAAAAACTAAAATACTTAAAAAAACAAATTCATTAATTTTTTTATTTTGTGAGTTAATTTGTAATGATAAAATTATAGCTTCTGCATCAGGAATCTGGAAAATTCTTAAAATTAAACCCTCTGACCTTGGACCAGGTGGTTAGTTTTTTTAATTAAAAAACATGTTAACAAAGATGGTTTATTAAAAAATGAGAACTTTTTACCTTGCGATTCGGTCATGTTTTAGTCTATTTTTGTTCTTTAACACTAACAACATCTAGTAGGTAAAAAAAAAAATATACCAAAGATAGAGATGACTAAAAATAAAATTACTGCTGTTCTTGGACCAACTAATACTGGAAAAACTCATCTAGCGATTGAAACGATGCTATCTTTTGACAGTGGAATGATCGGATTCCCACTGAGACTATTAGCAAGAGAAGTTTACGACAAAGTAATTGAAAAGATTGGACAAGAAAAAGTTGCTCTAATTACTGGTGAAGAAAAAATCATTCCACCAAATGCAAAATATTTTTTATGTACTGTTGAGTCTATGCCAATAGACAAATCTTTAGACTTCGTTGGAGTAGATGAGATTCAAATGTGTGCTGATCAAGAAAGAGGTCATATTTTTACTGATAGACTGCTCAATATGCGAGGAAATAAACTTACAATGCTAATGGGGTCTAATACTATTAAAGAAATAATTTCAAAATTAGATGATGATATTGAATTTATAAATAGAAATAGATTATCAAAACTTTCATACTCAGGTCACAAAAAAATATCCAGAATAAATAGAAAAACTGCAATAATAGCATTTTCTTCTGAAGAAGTTTATGCAATTGCAGAGTTGATTAGAAGACAGAAGGGTGGAGCAGCAATTGTAATGGGATCTTTAAGTCCAAAAACTAGAAATGCTCAAGTTGAATTATATCAATCTGGTGATGTTGATTTTTTAGTTGCAACAGACGCGATTGGTATGGGTATTAATATGGATTTAGATTGTGTTTATTTTTCTAATCTAAAAAAATTTGATGGAAAAAAACTAAGAAAACTTAATTTATCTGAGATAGGTCAAATTGCAGGTAGAGCTGGGAGATATCTTAACGATGGAAGTTTTGGAATTACTGGAGATTGTAAAGAAATAAATGCAGAAGAAGTTGATTTATTAGAAAACCATAAATTTGAGAAAATCAGAACTCTATTTTGGAGAAGTTCAAATTTAAATTTTAACAATCCTCACAGCTTAATAAAATCTTTAGAAGAAAAGCCACAAAAAGAATGGTTAAGAAAAATTCATGAATGTGGAGATGAAAAAGCTTTAAAATATTTTTTAAGAGATAAAAATCTTGAAAATATAAATTTTGATAACAAAACACTTGGTTTGCTTTGGGAATGTTGTCAAATACCAGATTTTGTAAAAAAAACCTATGGTAACCACTATGAGGTAATCGAAAACGTCTTTAAATTTTTAAATAGTGATAATGGTAAAATAACTGATGAATATATGCGGTTACAGCTTATGAAATTGGATAAATTAGAAGGAAATCTAGATTCTTTATCAAATAGAATTGCAAATGTTAGAACTTGGTCATATGTTTCAAATAAAAATAATTGGATTGAAAATCAACATTATTGGGTAGAAAAAACAAAATTATTAGAAGATAGACTTTCTGATCGACTTCATGAAGAACTTACAAAAACCTTTATTAATAAAAGAGCAAGCATTCTTGCAAGAGGCTTAAAACAGGATATGGAATTTAAAACAGAAATATTACAAAATAATGATGTTAAAATTGATGACCAATTTATTGGAAAAATTAATGGACTGAAACTTGAATTAGATCTTACAGAAGGTGCTTTAGAAACTGATATTAAATCACTTAAAAAAGCTGCAAGACAAACAATTGGTCCTGAATTAGAAAAAAGAATTCAGAATATAATTGATACTGGATTAATAGAGCTCAATAACGATTTTAAGATTTATTGGGGTGAATTTGCTATCGCAAAATTAACACCAGGAAATGATTATTTAAGTCCTAATTTTGAACTAAGAGTTGATGATATTATTGAACAAGATCAAAGACAAAAATTAAGTACATACATCAATAAGTGGATAAGAAATAAAATTGATACAGTTTTGCAAAGTTTAATTGATTTAAAAAATCTTAAAGATAAACACTCTTCAATTAAAGCTTTAGCCTATCAGCTATATGAAAATAATGGTGTATTAAAAAGAGAGAATGTTTCTGAATACTTAAAAAATTTAGGTCAAGATGAAAGAAAAATTCTAAGAGACCTTGGTGTAAAATTTGGAAGATATCATATTTTTTTACATAAATTAATTAAACCTGAGCCAGTAACATTAAGAACTTTGCTTTGGAAAAATTATCATCAGAAATATTTTAAACTTAGTCCTCCAACCTTTGGTTTAAATTTTATTGAAGATAAAGATAGTAGAAATATATATTTTATGCTACTTTGTGGTTTTGAAAAATTTGATAATTATTTCATCAGAATTGATATTTTAGAGAGATTGTTTATGCAAATAATTAATTCTGGATCTGAAAAAAATAAAGAAATTAAGTTAGTACCTGAAATGCTTAATCTTTTAGGGTGTAGTAAGGATAATTTCAAAAAGCTAATTCAAAAAATGAATTATAAAGTTACAGAGAAAGATGAAGATTTTTTCTTCAAATATACACCTCAAAAAAAGTTGAAGAAATCTTTTGATAAAAAGACTAATAAAGAAAACCCATTTGGCGTATTAAAGAATTTAAATTTAGGATAATTGATGTTTTTTAACAAAGAAAAAGAGAACAAAAAAGACAGCGAAGAAGAAGGTTCTTATCTTATTAAAATTGCTGCACTACTCATCCATGCTGCGAAGATTGATGAAAAATATACCAATGAAGAAGAGGAGATTATCAAAAAAACTTTACTAGAACTTGGTGCAAAACAAGATGAATTGGAAACACTAATAATAAATGCAAAACAAAATGAAGAAAAAGCTAATCAAATATTAGATTTTACAAGAGAAATTAAAAACTTGGGTGAAAAAGATAAAATTAAAATCATAAAATCTCTTTGGAGAATTATCTATTCAAACAGAAATGCTGACATGTACGAGACTAATTTAATGCGCAGACTTTCTGGATTACTTTATATTGACAGTAAAACTATGGGCGACATTAAGGAACAAATTAAAAAAGAAAATTCGTAATGACTTACATTGTAAACGACAATTGTATTAAATGTAAATTAATGGACTGTGTTGAAGTTTGTCCAGTTGATTGCTTTTATGAAGGTAAAAATATGCTTGTAATTAAACCGGATGAGTGTATAGATTGTGGCGTTTGCGAACCTGAGTGCCCAGTTGATGCGATAACCGCTGATACAGAGCAAGGTAGTGAAAAGTGGTTAGAAATCAATACGCAATATTCTGAAATCTGGCCTAACATAAGTGAAAAAAAAGATCCCCCATCGGATCACAAAAAATATAAAAATGAGCAAAATAAGTTTGAAAAATATTTTAAAGAAAACCTTTAAAAAAGAAACTCCTAAAAAAGCTAAAAAAAAAGTAACTAAAGCTAAAAAAATAAAAAAAATTTTACCAAAAAAAACTGCAAAAAAAGTTACTAAAAAAAAAGTAACTAAAGTTAAAAAAATAGAAACCAAAAAATCTTTAAAAAAAGCAGAACAAGTAACGGAAGTTAAAACAGATAACTTAAGAATTTCAAAAAGCAATGAGGTAAAGCCAGAAATTAAAAAGGTTAAGAAACAAGAGTCTGCAAAAAAAGAGTACAAAGTTAAAGAGTTTGTTGTTTATCCAAGACATGGCGTTGGTCAAATAACAGAATTTAAAAAAATAAATATAGGCGGTATAGACGTTGATGCTTATGTAATTAAATTCGAAAAAGACAAAGCACATGGAATGGTGCCTGTTAATAAACAATCCCATTTACGTCCTTTAGCAACTATAAATCAGGTTAACAAATGTATTTCAATTTTAAAAAGTAAGCCAAAAATTAAAAGATCTATGTGGAGTAGAAGAGCTCAAGAGTATGAGGCCAAAATATCCTCAGGAAAAATTTATGAATTAGCTGAAGTGGTAAGAGATTTGAATAAAGGTGATGATTTAATGGTTGATCAATCTTATAGCGAAAGACAACTATTTGAAAAAGCTTATGAAAGAATTCTTTCAGAATTTCAAATTGTTCTAGGTGTATCTATGGAAGATACTCAGAAAAAACTAGATAAAGCCTTAAAAAGAAATTTAGGCAGTGGTCAACAACCGCCAATAGCAGTTGCTCCTCCAAAAACTACTACAACTGATTTACCTACCGAAGAACCTACAGAAGAACCTGCAGGTGAAGCTGAAGAAGCAGATCCTATTAACCAATAAAAAAAAACGCCTCTCACACATAACGTCATGAGAAGCGTTTTTTGTAAAGAATACTAAGTAACTATCTTCTTCTTTTTTTAGCTTTCTTCTTTGCTTTTTTCTTAGTTTTCTTTGCTGCTTTTTTTCTTTTCTTAGGCATCTTTAGCTCCCTTTTTTAGTTAAACGAATCAATTTGATTCGTTAATAACTTATTTTTATTTTTTTAAACAAGTTATGTCAATTCTTTAATTAATTACAAAAAATAGAAAAAATAGAAAAAATTAAATTAAAAAAAATTAATTTCTTTTATTTTTACAATAGTTAAAAAACTTAATGTTTATGCGTTAAATAACAAGTTTTTAAATTATTAATTGTAAAGTTTTTCTAATTCATTCTTATATTCTTGAATTATTTTGTACCTTTTAAGTTTTAATGTTGGTGTCATAAAACCATTTTCAATTGAGAATTGTTTATTAATAACAATAAAATTTTTTATTTTTTCTATTTTTGTTAACTTATTATTTATTTTTTCAATTTCATTATTGATAACATTATTATCAATATTTTTTTTATCTTTACTTAAAACTAATAATGCTACTAAAAATGGTTTATTGTCTCCATAAACTAACGCTTGCTCAATAAATTCTATTTTTTCTAAATCATTTTCTATTTTAACCGGAGAAATATTATCTCCCCCAGGTGTAATCAAAATATCTTTTTTTCTATCTGTAATTTTTAAAAAACCGTTATCAAAATGACCTACGTCACCTGTATATAGCCATCCATCTTTTATTGTTTTTTCTGTTTCAATTGGATTATTCCAATATCCTAGCATCACATTTTCACCCTTAATTAAAATCTCTCCATCATAAGCAATCTTAACCTCATTTCCTTTAAATGGAGGTCCAACTGTTTCAATTCTAATATCATTAATTGGATTACAGCTCACAACGGGAGATGTTTCGGTTAAGCCATATCCTTGAAGCGTGGGTAGTCCAATAGAGTTTAAAAAAACACCTACTTGATAATCTAAAGCCCCACCCCCAGATATGAATGCTTTTAGAGAACCACCAAATTGTGATTTAATTTTTTTTCTAACTAAATTTTCACAAATAAAATTGATAAATTTTTCATATAAAGAAAGTTTCTGTTTTAAAAATTTTTTCTTTCCTAGATTTAGTGTTGATTGTACTAAAATATTTTTTATACCTGTTGTTTTGTTAAAGGTAGATGATATTTTTAAATATAAGTTCTGATAAAATCTTGGAACAGCTGTCATTATATCTGGACTACAATCAATCATATTTTTCAATAACTTATCTATGCTCTCTGCATAATATACTTTTGCACCTACTGCTACTTGTACAAACTGAACTGTATGTTCGTATGAATGCGAAAGTGGTAACCATGTAAGAAATTTTGGTTTGTGATTAATTATTTCATTTAATAATTCTGTAGATCCCTCGCAATTATTTAATATACCTCCGTGACTTAACATTACACCTTTAGGATTACCTTGAGTACCTGAAGTATAAATTATACATGCTATATCTTTTCTATTTAAATTAATTTTATTTAAACTTTTTTCTGCATATGATGTTTCTAAAAAAATTTTTTTTATATTTGTAATCTCAATCTTATCCTCCTCTATGCTTTCAAAACTAATAACTGCTTTAATAAATTTATTTTTTAATATTAAATTCTTTATTTTTTTGAATTGTAATTTGTCAGAAACAATTATTACTGAGGGCTTACAATCATTAATGAGGTATTCATAATCCCTTTCTGTATAGGTTGTATATGCCGGTACTGTTATTCCTTCCGCAAGCATTATAGCTAAATCACTTATCAGCCACTCAGGTCTGTTTTCTGAAATTAGCAAACAACGGTCTTTAGATGAAATATATTTACTAATGTGATGAGATAACTTTTGAATACTATCATTTGTTTTTTTCCAACTAAATTTCAATTCTTTATCTTTTAAAGATTGTAAAAAAATTTCATTTTTATCCTTTATTTGATATTGAAAATGAAATAGTTCCAAAAGATTATTATATTTATTTAGTTTCATAAAAATTGGTGGGCGAAGAGAGAATCGAACTCTCACTTCTTACAAAACACGATTTTGAGTCGTGCGCGTCTACCAGTTCCGCCATTCGCCCTTAATTTAAAAAAATTATTTAAATAGTATAAGAACTTAAATTATATTAAAACCAAAAAAAAATGTTTACTCAACTTTATAATAAATGCTTAAAGTTAGCAGCTCATAAAAATTCTGATTATTTTTTAGCAATTGTCTCATTTTTGGAGAGTTCTGTTTTTCCAATTCCACCTGATGTCATGATTGCCCCAATGACGATTGCAAAAAAAAATAAATTTATAAAATTTTTTTTAATTGCAACAATTTTTTCAGTTTTAGGTGGTATGCTTGGATACGTCCTAGGTGCATATTTTTTAGATTTTGCAATGAATATTGTTGAATTTTATAACTATGAGAAAAAAGTATTAAATTTAAAAAATGCACTTACTCAAGATGAGGGCTTTTATGCCTGGCTTGTAATTTTATTTTTAGCTGGATTTACACCATTACCATATAAAGTGTTTACTATCGTAAGTGGTTTAATTGGTTTCAATTTTCCTATTTTTATTTTGATTAGTTTAATTTCGAGAGGCCTTCGTTTTTTTATAGTCTCTTATTTGTTCTTCAAATTTGGGGATACTTTTACCAATTTTATGAAACAACATGGTCACAAATGGTTTACAATAATAGGTATTATTATTGTATTCATTTCTGCTATTTTTTATTTATTATTTAAATTTTATGTTTAATTTAAAAAAAGAAATTTATTTAAAAATACTATTTCTACTTAGTTTTGTTGTTTTAATAACTGCCTATTTTGTTCAATATTTATTGGGTTATCAGCCTTGTAATTTGTGTATTTTAGAGCGTGTGCCTTACGCTCTTACATTAATTATTTTAATCTTAAATTTTAAATTCAAAAAAGATCAAGTTTTTTATAGTGTATTATTGGTTTTAATTTTTACATTTTCGATTTTAATTTCACTGTATCATCTTGGTATTGAGCAAGGGATATTTGATGAGTCAAGTGTTTGTAAATCTAAAAATATAGGATTAATTACAAAAGAGGAGCTTTTAAGGTCTCTTCAAGAGGTAAGGTTAAGTTGTAAAGATGTAGCATTTAAAATTTTCGGTTTTTCCCTTACAACTTATAATATAATTGTTAGTGCATTAATGTTTTTTATATCAACAAAAATTTACTTAATTAATAATGGCCTTAAAAAATAAAATCGAAGAATTTATACGTGTGGATCATGCTGGAGAACGGGGAGCTGTTAAAATATATGAGGGTCAATTATTAGCTTTAAACACTCTTGTAAAAGATGACGATTTAAAAAAAAAAATTCAAGAAATGAAAGTTCATGAAGTAGAGCATTGTCAATTTTTTGAGGATGAAATTAAGAAAAGAAATATTAAACCAACAAAATTTTTACCTTTATGGGATTTATTGGGTGTGGGTCTTGGATTTGGCTCAACTCTTCTTGGAAAAAAAGCTGCAATGTTATGTACTGCCTCAGTTGAGGAGGTAATAGATAAACATTATCAAAGCCAGATTAATCAATTAGGTCCTGAGGAAAAAGAATTAAAAAAAAAAATTACCAAGTTTAGAGAAGATGAATTAGATCACAAAGATATTGCTTATAAAGAAGGAGCAACAAAAAAAGGTTTTTATTCAATTATGGATAAAATTATTAAAACAGGGTCAAAAATTGCAATCAATATATCTGAAAAAATCTGATAAATACTATGACTCTAGCTCTACATCCCAATATAAATAATCCATCCAGCTTTTGTGTAAATAATTAGGTGGAAAGTGCTTACCATTTCTATGAAGGTCTTCTGAAGATGGCTGATAGGGATTTTGGTTTAATTTCATCCCCGAAAACTTGAGAAGTTTTCCACCTTTCACAACATTGCATGCTGAACAAGCTGTAACAACATTATCCCAATTTGTTTCACCACCTTTGGATCTTGGCAGCAAATGGTCAAAAGTTAACTCCTCTCCACTTCCACAATACTGACATGAAAATCTATCTCTTAAAAAAACATTAAATCTTGTAAAACTTGGTTTTGATTGTGGAACAATATAACTTTTTAAAGCAATAACACTTGGGAGTTTCATTTCAAAAGATGGGCTTCGGATTTGTCTATCGTAATTACTAACTATAACAACTCTATCTAAAAAAACTGACTTAATTGCATCTTGCCAAGACCAAAGGGAAAGTGGATAATAACTTAATGGTCTGTAATCTGCATTTAAAACTAGGGCTGGGCATTTTTCTAAAGAAACATCTTGTTTAACTAATCCATTCATCAATAAACTTTATATCAATTAAATAATGATATCAATATTATCAAATTAATAAATTTTTTTTAAAATATAATTTAAAGCTATACTTGATGCTTCTATAGGAATATGGTGTCCACAATTTTTTATTAGATGTGTTTCCACATTTAAACTTTCTCTTAAAAAAAAATCTTTTGCCTCTAACAAGTGAGTTGGCAAAACAATATCATCTTGATCACCGTGAATTAATAAAACGTCTGTGGTATTTTTTTTTCTAATTTTTAAATCATCTGGATTAATAATCTTTCCTGAAAAACCTACGATGCAATTAAAATTTCTTTTTGAAGTTAATCCAACATTAATTGACATCATGCAGCCTTGACTAAAACCAGATAAGGAAACTTTATCATTATCAAGTTTATATTCATTTTTAACTTCATCTAAAAATTTATTAAGTTTTTTTTCCGCCTTTAAAGACTCCTCTAAAATATAATCTGGATTATCTTTTGTGAGATCAAACCATTGATAGCCAGATGGATTAATTGCACATGGCTCATGACCATTTGGACATATAAAAATCGTATTTGGCATATGTCTTTTCCAGTTTAATGTTAACGTGCTTATATCTTTACCATCACCACCATATCCATGAAGCAATACGATCGCATTATAGATGTCAGTACTTTTTTCAGGCTTTATAATTGTGCTATCAAGACAAAATGTCATAATAAATTTAATTTGATTTTTTATTTTAAAAAACACTCTACAATATAAAAATGTTTACAGGAATATTTGTTAAAATCTTGTCTATAGTACTTTTACTTACTGTGGGTATTATTTTAATTCTTGGCATAGGAACTTTGTTAAAAGGGGGAAATACAAATAAAAAATACTCTAATAAATTAATGCAGCTTAGAGTTCTTTTTCAATTGATTGCAATTATAGTCTTAATAATTTTTGCTTATTTTTTTAAAAACTAATTATAACTTGATATCCAATCGAGAAATTCTTCTTCATTAAAATCAATGGATCCTATTATTCTTGCGAATTCTTTACCTTCTTTATTAATTAATATTGTTGTTGGCACACCCCTTAAAGCTAAATCTTTAGCTAGTGTTACAGGATTATCAAAATAAATTGATAAATTTTTTATATTTAAATCTTCAAAAAAAATATTTGATTTTTTTAGATTATCTTTACCAATATTAATTGGAAATATTTCTAAATTATTTAAATTCGGATTTACTTTTAAAGCATCAAGGGATGGCATTTCTTCCTTGCAGGGAGCACACCATGTTGCCCAAAAATTAAGCATCACTAAATTACCCTTATAATCACTTAATCTTATTACTTTTTCTTTTGAGTCTAAAAATTCAATATTTTCATATGTTTTTAATTCTTTATTAACAACTATATTTTTAATATTTGGTATTTCACTTGCTAGTGCATGGAAATAAAAAATATAAATATTATTAAAAATCTCATATTAAATAGGTATAATTAATTATCATGGGTAAAAATAAAAACAACCAATCAATATGGAATTCTAGAATTAAAAAAGAAACATCTGCTCTTTATCAAAAGATAGGTAGTTCTATTGATGTTGATAAAAGGTTATACAAAGAAGACATAGCAGGTTCAATTGTGCATGTTGAAATGTTGTTTAAACAAAAAATTATTTCTTTTAAAATTAAGAACAACATTGTCTATGGATTACAAAAAATAGAGAGAGAGATATTAAATAATAAATTTGAATTTAATAAAAAGTATGAAGACATTCATATGAATATTGAAAAAAAGCTTTTTCAAGTCATTGGTGAAGATGCTGGATATCTTCATACTGCTCGATCAAGGAATGATCAGGTTATAACTGATTTTAAAATTTGGATTAAATCAGCCACTAAAGAGATTAACAATAATTTAGATAAAATAATTAAATCTACACTTAAGATTTCAGAAAAAAATATTGAAACAATTATGCCTGGTTTTACCCATTTAAAAAATGCTCAGGCTATTTCGCTAGCTCACTATTTGATGGCTTATGTTGAGATGTTTACAAGAGATAAAAGAAGATTTGTACATAGTTTAGAAAGTTTAAATGAAAGCCCACTGGGTGTTGCAGCGCTTACTGGAACATCATTTAATATTGATAGAAATTATACTGCAAAAAAACTAGGATTTAGTTTTCCAACCAACAATTCTATTGATACTGTATCAGACAGGGACTTTGTTCTAGATTTTCTTTACAACGTTTCTGTGTGCTCAATGCATATTTCTAGAATAGCTGAAGAACTTATAATTTGGAGCTCAGATGGATTTAATCTAATTAATCTTTCAGATAAAATAGTTACTGGTTCATCAATAATGCCTCAAAAAAAGAATCCTGATCTACTTGAATATTTAAGAGGTAAAACTGGATCTACATTTGGTAATTTATTTTCCATGTTAACAATATTAAAAGGCCTACCTTTGTCTTATTTTAAAGATATGCAAGATGACAAGGAAATAGTTTTTAAGTCTAATGATACTCTTGTTAACTGTTTAAAAATATTTGATGAAATTTTAAAAAATATTAGCCCAAATAAAAAGAAAATGTATGAATTGGCAGACTCAGGATTTATCACCGCAACGGACTTAGCAGACTATTTAGTTAAAAATCACTCAATGTCTTTTAGAAAAGCTTATCAAAAAACAGCTCAAATAGTAAATTTTGCTGAAAAGAAAAAAAAGAAGTTAAGGGAATTAAAAATTGAAGAACTTAAGAAAATTGAACCCAAACTAACTAATGATGTTTTAAAAGTTTTTGATTTAAAAAATTCAATAAACTCAAAAAAATCTTATGGAGGAACATCTTTTGAAAACATTAAAAGAATGATAATGAAATACAAAAAAAATAAATGATTAAAAAAGTTTCTATATTTCTGTTAATTGCAATTTTATTTTCCTCTTGTGGTAAAAAGGGAAATCCTATTTACAATGAAGAAAATCAAAATTCAGAAATATTTAGTACTCAAAAGAGTACACTTTCATGATTTATAAAAAGAATAAACTTACTATTGACGGCTTTAACGTTGAATTTTTAGCAAGAAAATTTAATACACCAATTTACTGCTATTCCCTAATAAAAATTAAAGAGAATATTTTAAATTTAAAACATCATTTTAAAAAAATTGATCCTTTAATATGTTACGCCGTTAAAGCTAATACTAATATCAGTATACTAAAAGAAATTAAAAATCATAATCTTGGTGCAGATGTTGTTTCTATTGGCGAGCTAATGAAGGCCCTTAAAGCTGGTATCAAACCTAAAAGAATTGTTTTTTCAGGTGTAGGGAAAACTTCTGCTGAAATTGAATATGCAGTAAATAAAAATATATTATTAATCAATGCAGAGTCAAAGAGTGAGATTTTAGAAATAGAAAAAATAGCAAAAAGAAAAAGAAGAGTTGTTAACATAGGTATAAGACTAAACCCAAATACCGATGCACAAACCATAAGTCAAATTTCAACTGGCAAAAAAGAAAATAAATTTGGTGTAGATCAAAAAATATTTTTACAATTAGTTAATTATTTAAAAAATTCTAAATATTTAAGTTTAAAATGTTTAAGTGTACATATAGGTAGTCAAATCCTTAATCATAAGCCCTATAAAAATATGCTAAATATTATTGATAAAGTTATAAAAAAATCAGATTACAATTTTGAATATATTGACCTAGGTGGAGGAATGGGTATTGATTATGCTCATAACAATTCTAAACTAGATTTAAATAGATATTCTCAAGACATTAACAAATTTTTAAAAAAGAATAATTCAAAAATTATTTTTGAACCAGGAAGGTCTATTGTTGGTAATGCAGCAATATTGATAACTAAAATTATATATATTAAAGAAGGGTATAAAAAAGATTTTGTTATTTTGGATGCTGCCATGAATGATTTAATGAGACCCGCTTTGTATGGTGCAAAACACAGAATCATTCCAACAAAAAAAACGAGAAAAACTTCAAAGAAAAACTATGAATTTGTAGGACCGATCTGTGAAAGTACTGATAAATTTTCTTCAGAAAAAAAATTTCAAAAATTAGATGAAAAAGATTTTATAGTTATATGTGATGTTGGGGCGTATGGAACTTCATTAGCTTCAAACTATAATGTTAGACCAAAGCCGATTGAAATATTAATTAAAGGATCAAAAATTCAGGTTATTAGTAAAAGACAAAAATTATCTGAATTAATGTAACATTAGAAAAAATGTTTAAAAATTTATTATTTTCTATAATTTTTTTCTTAGGAATAGCTTTTATTTCAATAATATTTTTGCCTGCACTATTTTTACCACAAAGCTTTCTTTTGGTTGGGGGAAGGCTGATGGGTTATTGGACAGGTTTTTGTCTAAGAATAATCTTATCTGTAAAAATTGAAATTATAGGTCAAGATAATATCATAACTGGTAATAAATTTTTTATTGCAGCTTCTCATCAATCAATTTTTGAAACTTTTTATCTTCAAACAATCTTTAATGCTCCTGTTTTTATTTTAAAAAAAGAGCTTATGTTGATACCAGTCTTTGGTTGGTATTTAAAAAAGATTGGCTCAATATCAATAAAAAGAAACAAGGTTACAAAAGATAATTTAGGTTTCTTTGATGATATTCATGAAATAGCTAATAACTCTATAAGACCTCTGATTATCTTTCCTCAGGGCACAAGAGTAAAACCAGAAGAAAGACCACCTTTTAAAAAAGGTGCTGTAAGAATGTACGAAGAGTTAAAAATTTCCTGTCAGCCTGTAGCAATTAATTCTGGATATGTCTGGCCAAAAAATGGCAAAATGAAATCCAATAAACAAATTACAATTTCAATTTTACCACCACTAGATTATGGCATGAATAAAAATGAATTTGCTTATAATTTAGAAAAAAAAATATATTCCGAATTAGACAGGATCAATTAACCCTTCATAGGCATTACTACATATATACTATCAAAATCGGCAGGATCTTTAATTAAAGCTGGAGACCCTGTGTCATTGAATAAAATTTCTATTTTTTCACCATCAAGCTGTGAAGCTACGTCTATTAAATATCTTGAATTAAAACTTATTTCTAAATCATGTTCAAATTTTACACTCAATGTTTCATTCCCATCGCCACTATTCGTATTATTTACACTTAGATTTAAAGCATCTTTTGTTAAACTAAACTTAACACCATCTTTTTTGTCTAGTGATACTGATGCAACACGATCAACTGAACCTAAAAAAAGCTTAAGATCTATTTCAAGTTTTTTTTGATTATTTTTAGGAATAACCTGAATATAATTAGGAAATTTACCATCAATTAATTTAGAAATTAAAACACTATTATTAAATTCAAATTTTATTTTAGATTTAACATTTGAAATTTTCACTTCTCCATCATAATTATCTAATAATGAAACAAGTTGAAAAATCGTTTTTTTTGGTAATATTATTGGTTCAAAACTAATTTTTTGATCAAGTCTAATTTTTGAAATAGACATTCTGTGACTATCAGTTGCAACTGCTGTAAGATAATTTTTGTTCTCAACTTCTGTCTGATGAAAATACACTCCACTTAGATAATGTCTTGTCTCATCGTTAGAAACTGAAAATTTACATTTATTGAGTAATTTTAAAAGACTTTTGGAGTTAATGGTAAATTCATTGTCATTAAAATTTTCATCTGTTAATGGAAATTCTGAAGGACTAAGGCAATTTAAATTAAAAATAGATTTTTCAGATTCTAAATGAAGTTTACTAGCATCAGATAATGACAAATTTATTTTTTTTCCTGAAGAAAATTTTCTTACTATATCATACATGGTTGATGAAGTTGTTGTGGTTTTTCCCTGTTCAATAACCTCAATATTATTTATTTGGTGTATGAATATTAAATCTAAATCAGTTGCAGTAATTGTTAATTTTGAGCTATTTGCATCTAATAAGACATTTGAAAGTATGGGAAGGGTGCTTCTTTTTTCGATAACACCTTGGCAATAACCAAGGGCTTGTTGTAGATCTTGTTGGTTTACATTAAATTTCATTATCTTTATTATTATATAGTATCTGATTTTTAAGCTTATTGATATTTTCAACCATTTCTGGATTATTTTCTTTTAATTTTTCAATAGTTTTAACTGAATGAATAATCGTTGTGTGATCTCTATTTGAAAATTCACGACCAATTTCTGGAAGTGATTTTGATGTTAGAATCTTTGTTAAATATATGGCGGTTTGTCTTGGTCTTACTAGATATCTTGATCTTCTTGAGGATAACATTTCATTTTTACTGATTTTGAAAAATTTACATACAAGAGTTTGAATTAGATCAATTGTTACTTTGTTTTCAGATAAGTTTAACAAATCTTTTAAAACAACTTTTGTCTCTGCTAAGTTAGGCGTCTTATTATAAATTCTTGAAAATGAAACTATTCTGTTAATAGCCCCAACTAACTCTCTAATACTAGCTGTGATTTCTGTACTTATATAATCTTGAATTTCTTTAGAAATCTTAATTTGATCTAAATAAAGCTTATTCAATTCTTCTGTTTTTTGTTCAACAATTTTTTTTCTTAACTCATGGTCAGGCTTTTGAACATCAACAACTAATCCACCTGAAAATCTAGATTTAATTCTTTCTTGTATTCTAGATAACTTATTTGGTGCTCTATCAGCTGACACTATAATTTGTGAACCTTTATCTAAAAGGGCATTAAATGTATGGAAAAATTCTTCTTGCATTGCTTCTTTTCCATTCATGAACTGAATGTCATCAATCAACAAAATATCAGTGTTTCTAAAGTACTCTTTAAATCTAACCATATCATTTGATTTTATAGATTTTACAAATTGATACATAAAACGTTCTGCTGAGATAAACATCACTTTATTATTTTTTTTTAGTTCTAAACCTATAGCATTTAATAAGTGTGTTTTACCCATACCAACACCACCATAAATATATAACGGATTGTAATGAGAAAGATTTTCAGAAACTTTTGTGGAGGCTTCGTAAGCAAGTTTGTTGCTAGATCCTGTTAAAAAATTATCAAATCTTTTATTTGGGTCAATTCTATTATATTGAAGATATGAGTCCTTTATAAACGATACGTTTTCTTTACTTTCGAAATTTTTAACGGTTTCATTTTTTTCATCATACTTAATAGTTTTTTGGTCAGCTATTTTAAATTCAATTCGAACTATATCTTTCTTATAATTTCTAACTATTTGCAGAATTTGATCTAAATATCTTGAGGTAATCCAGTCTCTAATAAATCTTGTCGGTACTGTTAGTAAAATATAATTATTAAATTCATCTAGGAAATTTATCTTTTTTAACCAACTTTCATAAATTTCCAGACCTATTATGTTTTTCATTTGTAATTGGATTGCACTCCAATTCAAATTTTGAGTCTTTGAATTATCTAAATTTTTATTGGTATAGCTATTATTCATAACTTATAGGAAAGCAATCACTTAGAAGTATCTACAAAATTTTGCAAGTGTTATATCTTTAAAAATAAAAATAAATAAAATCTATGATTGTGTAGTTATTTGTTTCAACAAAATTTTTTAGTTGACATGAATATTTAATTTCAATTATTAAAAATAAATCTTAGGTTGAATAAAAACAGACCACTCTGTAATAAATATTATTCAATTATTAAAAATAAATCTTGGGTTGAATAAAAACAGACCACCCTGTAATAAATATTATTCTATTATTTTTCTAAATCTAAATGTAGAGAGCTTAATAAAATTAAGGATATATAGTGTATGTACTCAAAGTTGAATCTACTGTAGGTATTATCAATTAAATTGAGGCTATCTTTTTTGTTATTCTTGAAACGTTTCTTGATGCATTTTGTTTTTTTATAATTCCAGTCTTTGCAATTTTCATTAGTTCAGAATTCAACTTAGGTAAGAACTTTTGAGCTTCATCCTTTTTTTTTCCCTCAATTAAGAGGTTCATCTTTTTAAGAGCATTTCTGTATCTGCTTTTTCTAGCTTTATTAACTGTTGTTTGCTTAGAAATTTTTCTTATTCTCTTAATTGCCGATTTTGTATTAGCCATATGCGCAGGGGTATAACTTGAGAATTTATATCGGTCAATTAAATAATTGATTAATTTTGACAGCAATTACAAAAGAAAGTTGATCTATTGGCAATTAATATTTTTATAACTGTACCCTTACAACTAGGTCTTTTACAATTGAGACCTTCTCTTTGATAAACTTTAAAATTATCTTGAAAACTTCCTTTTTGACCGTCAGTATTTTTAAAATCACGAATACTTGAGCCACCTTTTTTAATGGCCTTGTTAAGTACACTTTTTGAAAAAAAAATAATCTTTTTACAGTCTTCTTTTGATAATTTCATCGCATGCATTGTTGGGTTAATTTTGCATAAAAATAGAATTTCACTTGCGTAAATATTGCCAATTCCAGATACAAATTTTTGATCAATTAAAAAGCTTTTTATATCTTTTTTTTTTTTAAAAAAATATTTTAATAGATATTTTAAATTAAAATTTTTAAAAAATGGTTCTGGTCCTAAGTGGCTAAATCTATCTATAAGATCTTGTTTATTTTCTATAAATTTAAAAAAGCCAAATCTTCTAGGATCGTTATAAATAACCGTTAAATCTTGAAATTGTATCTCAATATGATTGTGTTTTTTTGGTAAGTTTGGAGAATTATAAAAACTAGCATTGGTAAATTTTTTTAAAATGTTTTTTTTAGTTACATGGATAGTGCCTGACATTCCTAAATGAATTAAGCAAAATGAATTATCAGAAAAATTTAAAATTAGGTATTTAGAAAACCTAGTAATCTTTTTAATAATTTTATTTTGTAATAATTCTTCAAATTTTAAGGGAATTTTAAACCTTAAATTTCTATTTTTAATTATTACTTTCTTAATTTTTTTTTGCTGTATCTTTTTAGCAAGAGATTGTTTGACTATTTCTACTTCTGGTAATTCTGGCATTTCATAGTATATTATCAATAATTAACAGATTTAACATGCAACAATATCTCCAAAATAAAAAAGGGCTTGTCCAAAGTGTCTTTGACACCGTCTATGATAAGTATGATTTAATGAATGACTTCATGTCCCTGGGTGTTCATAGAATTTGGAAAAGAAACTTAATGAACTGGATGAATCCATCAAAAGGTAAAACTTTAATTGATGTCGCTTGTGGAACTGGTGATCTGGGCAAACTTTTTTTAGATTTAACTAACAAAGATGGTAAAATTTTTTGTGTAGATCCAAATAAAGGAATGATTGGTAAGGGTAAAACAAAATTAACTTCTTATAAAAATATTAATTGGGTAATCGCCCCCGCAGAAAATTTGCCAATTGAAGATAATTCTTGCGACTATTATACTATAAGTTTTGGCTTACGTAATACCAAAGATCTTAATAAAGCTCTTTCTGAAGCGTATAGGGTTTTAAAACCTGGTGGTCGCTACCTTTGTTTAGAGTTTTCGAAAATCCAGAATTCTAATATAGATTTTATTTATAAAAAATATTCTAAACTTATTCCTTTAATTGGAAAAACTATTGCAGGCAAAAAAGAGCCTTACGAATATTTAATAAAAAGTATTGAGGAATTTATTAATCAAGAAGAGTTAATTGATCTAATGAAAATAAATAAATTTGAAAATTGTAGTTATAGGAATCTTTCTAGCGGAATTGTAGCAATTCATTCTGGTTGGAAAATATAATGATTAAAAAGTTATTTACATTATTAAAATTAGGAAGAAAATTAGCTAAATCTGATATTTTAAATATTGTTTCAAAATTTAAAAAACCACCTTTGGCTATTAAGATTTTATTTCAATTACTTTCCTTTTCTTTTTCAAATCAAAAAAGAGCTAATCTAAACAATACTGAGGGTGAAAGACTTTCAAAATCACTACAGTCAATGGGTACAACTTTCATTAAATTAGGACAATTTTTAGTTACAAGACCTGATATAATTGGAGATGAGTTAGCTAAACAGTTAGAAGGCTTGCAGGATAGACTTCCAGCTTTTTCCTCAATTGAAGCAAAGGCAATCATTAAAAAAGATTTGGGAGAAGAAACATTTAACTCAATAATAAATTTGAGCGAGCCAGTTGCTGCTGCTTCGATAGCTCAAGTTCATAAAGCTAAGATAAATGATAATGGCACAATAAAAGATGTAGCAATTAAAATCTTAAGACCAGATATAAAAAAAATATTTAATGAGGAAATAGATGCGCTAATGCTTTTTGCTTTTTTTGTTGAGTCATTTATAAAAAAAACAAAAAGATTAAAATTAATAGAAGTTGTTTTTTTGCTTAAAGAAATAACTAACCTTGAAATGGACCTAAGATTTGAAGCTGCTGCTGCAAATGAATATGCTGAAAATACAAAAAATGATGCTGGATTTAAAGTTCCCTCTATTTATTGGAATTTTACAAGCGAAAACGTGATGACACTTGATTGGGTTGATGGTGTTTCTATTCGTGAAACTGAAATTTTAGAAAAAAGAAATATTGATACTAAAAGAATTGCCTCCGATGTTATTCAGCATTTTCTAAGGCATGCTGTTAGAGATGGATTTTTTCATGCAGATATGCATCAAGGGAATATATTTATTGATAATGATGGACAAATTGTTCCAATAGATTTTGGTATTATGGGTAGATTAGACGACCTTAGTAAAAGATTTTTAGCTGAAATTTTATTTGGCTTTATTCAAAGAGATTATAAAAAAGTTGCTGAAGTTCACTTGGTTGCTGGTCTTGTTCCTAAAGATGTACCTGTCAACGATTTGGCTCAAGCGTTACGTTCTATTGGTGAACCAATTTTTGGTCAGTCTGTTAAGGATATTTCTGGAGGAAAATTATTAAAACAACTTTTTGAAGTTACTGAAAAATTTAATATGCAAACTCAACCTCAGTTATTAATGTTGCAAAAAACTATGGTTGTAGTTGAGGGCGTTGCTAGAAAACTCAATCCAAATACTAACATTTGGGAAACCTCAAAACCAGTTTTAGAGAGTTGGTTAAGAGAAACTAAAGATCCTATTAATACTTTGAATGAAGGTTTAAAAAGTACTACTGAGGTAATTAAGAAGTTGCCTGATTTTCCAGCAATCATGGATAAAGCTAATCAAGCACTTACATTTTTAGCAAGTGGACAAATACCTCTCAATTCAAATTCTTATACAGCGCTAAATGAAAAGAAGTCTGAAATGATTGCGTTTAGAAATCAATCTATTGTTGGATTTTTACTGCTTGTAATCTTTGGTCTATTAGTATTTTAATTTGCTGAATGAATAATTTATATCAGAAAAAAATACTCTTAATAATATGTGGTGGCATATCTGCATACAAAAGTCTGGAGCTAATTAGGCTGTTTAAAAAATATGGTGCCAAAGTTAAAACTATCCTTACTAAAAGTGCTAAAGAATTTGTAACTCCTTTATCGGTAGCTTCACTCTCAAAAGAAAAAGTTTATGATGATCTATTTAATCTAGAAAACGAAGCTGAAATGGATCATATATCGCTTTCTAGGTGGGCAGACGTAATTCTTGTTACTCCTGCTACTGCAAACACTATTTCAAAGTTAAGCACGGGATCCTCAGATGATCTAGCTTCAACTGTAATTCTTGCATCTGATAAGAATATTTTTTTGGCACCAGCTATGAATGTTAGAATGTGGGAGCACCCCTCTACTAAACAAAATCTCAATAAATTAAAATCTTTTGGTTATAAAATAATTGGCCCTGAAATTGGGGACATGGCATGTGGAGAATTTGGTGAGGGCAAAATGACTGAACCCGTAGATATTTTTCAAAGAATTGAAATGTACTTCCGTGAATTAAATAAAAATAAAAAGTTAAAAGCTTTAGTAACTGCTGGACCAACTAATGAATATATTGATCCTGTAAGATTTATCACAAATAAGTCTTCTGGGAAACAGGGGTATGCTTTAGCAAAATCTTTGGCCAAAAAAGGATTTCAAACAACTTTAATCTCTGGACCTACAAGCTTAAAAATTGATGATAATATAAATTTAATTAAAGTCGAAACAGCAGATGAAATGTTTAAAGCTACACAAGAAAATTTACCCGCTGATGTAGCAATTTTTTCTGCTGCTGTTGCTGACTTTAAGGTAAAAGCAAAAAAAAATGAAAAGATTAAAAAACAAGAATATTTAAATTTAGAACTTGAAAAAAATACTGATATTTTAAATTATGTATCAAAACATAATTCTCTTAGACCTAAATTAGTTATTGGTTTTGCTGCTGAAACAAATGATATTCAAGAGAATGCTCAAAAAAAGTTAATTGAAAAAAATTGTGACTGGATTATAGCGAATGACGTATCTGATAGTTCCATAGGATTTAATTCTGATTTTAATGAAGTTTCAATTTTATATAAGAATAAAAAAATTGAAAATGAAAAACTTACCATGAAAAGAAAATCAGAAATCTCAGAAGAGATAATAGAAAGAGTTATTAAACATTTAAACTAGAATTTAATGGTAAGAGTGTTAATCAAAAAATTGAACCCTAATGTAGAGTTGCCTGTTTATAAAACAAGTGGTGCATCCGGTATGGATTTGATGGCTTTTATCAAAGAACCAGTGACTCTAAAACCTCATAAATCATGTATGATTCCAACAGGTATTTCTGTTGCGTTTCCGCACGAATTTGAAATTCAAATAAGACCTAGATCTGGTTTGGCAGCCAAAAATAATATTAGTGTCTTAAATACACCAGGTACAATTGATAGTGACTATAGAGGTGAAATTAAAGTAATTCTTTATAACCATGGAGATAAAAATTTTTTAATAAATAATACAGATAGAATAGCTCAAGTAGTTTTAACTCCAGTTATTAAAATGAATCTAGTAGAAACAGACAATCTTCCAGAAACTGTTAGAGGAGAGGGGGGATTTGGTTCAACTGGAAAATGAGTTCAAGTCTAAATAAAGATCAAATTGAAAGATTTTCAAGACAAATAATTTTAAAAAATATTGGAACTCTAGGTCAAAAAAAAATTTTAAATTCTAAGGTACTAATAATTGGCATGGGGGGGTTGGGTTGCCCAGTTGCAGAGTTTTTAACACGATCAGGAGTTGGTATATTAGGAATTGTAGATCATGATTTAGTTAATCTTTCAAATATACACCGACAAAGTTTATATGATGCAAAAGATTTAAATAAATCAAAAGTTAAGATAGCTCAAAAAAAATTAAAAAATATCAATTCTAAAACAAAAGTTAATATTTTTAATCTTAAATTAGATAAAAATAACTTTGAAAAAATAATTAAGAAATACGATTTTATTGTTGATGGTACAGATAATTTTACAACTAAATTCTTAATTAATGATTTAAGCCTTAAGTATAAAAAATTTCTTGTAACCGGAGCCATAAGTAAATTTGATGGTCACATCTTCACTTTTAATTTTAAGAATAAAAAAGACCCTTGTTTAAGATGCTTTTATCAAGAGGAGATTATATCTGATAATATATTAAATTGTGAGTATGAAGGAATATTGGGAACTGTCGCAGGAATCGTGGGCACTATGCAGGCTAATGAAGTTTTAAAAAAAATTTTAAACATAGGTCAAAATTTAAATAGGTTTATTTTAATTTTGGATTTATTGAATTTAAATTTTAGAAAAGTAAAACTTAAAAAAAGAAAAAAGTGTAAATGTAGTTAATGAAAAAAATTTTTTATACATTTCTTTTTTTTATATTTTTAATCTCGTTTAGTTTTGCAGAAGAGATTTTTCTATCTTTAAAAAAGAATAAAGTGAATGTTAGATATGGCCCAGGTTTTAATTTTCCCGTAAAGTATATTTATAAAAAAAAAAATTTTCCAATAAAGCAAATAGATACAAAAGAAAATTTTAGAAGAATAATAGACATAAAAAAAAATAGTGGATGGATACATATTTCGCAATTAAAAAAAGTTAATTCAGTTATTACTTTAGAAGATAAAATATTATTCAAAAAATCTTCATTTTTTTCTAAACCGATTGCAAAAGTTAAAAAGGGAAGATTGCTGGTTATTCAAAAATGTGAAGGAGAATGGTGTAGAGTTAAAACAGATGATTTTAAAGGATGGGTTGATAAGGTTAATTTATGGGGTGGTGACTATTAAATAAAATCAGCTAATAATGATTTTATCGTACTCTCAGTAAGCTTAGTAGTATGAGAATATTCTTTATGATCTATACAAATTTCAATTTCTTTTGAACTTTTAAATTTTAAAACTTGTTTGTCGCTAAACTTAAAATGAATAAACTGAACTGAAGATGCTTTTCCTTCTGAAGAAGTTCTATCAACATCATTTTCTGGAACTGCTTTAATTATTTCTCCATCCAATCTCATAATTACGTTGTCTTCGATTCCACCAACTTTACCAAGGAATGCTGACCTTGAAACTGGGTTATCAATTTCAAACATTAATGTAGCTGTTAATTCTTTTCCGTTAGGTATTAAAGGGTTGTAAGCAATAAGCTCATCTTTAAGCTGTTCATTTCCACCTTTTTCAATGTACAGCATCTCCTGCACTTGAGCCAACATTGTTTCATAACTTTCAAAGTAAAAAGTTGCATATGGGCCTAATGCAATTCTTCTGTCTTTTTTGAAATCAACAATATTTTTTTTAAGTTCTTTTCTATTTTTTATATAAACATCTAAAGGCATGATGTCTTCTTTTTGAATTTCTCTTTTATCTTTTGGCATAACTATATCCTATAACTTTTTGCCATTAACTCGATAGGATGAAGTGCCTCATCGTTGGCAATATTTGTGTCAGTTTCTAATTGCTTTAAGTGTTTTCCAGCTAATGGACAATCTGAAGCCATATACTTGTTATTTTTATTTTTGATTTGTTTTGCTGTTGGTCTCCCAACTTTATTTGCTAAATCATGTGTCTCTTTCATAACACCAAAAGTTCCTCCATGACCGGCACATCTTTCAACAACATCTATTTTAATATTTGGTATTAATTTCAACATATCCCTTGCTTTAATACCCATGTTCTGAGCTCTTGCATGACAAGCATTATGAACTGTTACGCCACCATCTATTTCTTGTAACCCTTTCGCTAAACCTTCGTTATTTGCTATGTCCACAATATATTCATCAATATCCATTACATTTGAAGATAATTTTTTTATATTTTCATCTTTTGATAATAAAAGAGGCCATTCAAATTTTAACATTAAACCACAGCTAGCCGTTAAGGTTATTACTTTATAGCCTTTATTAACCCACTCTAACAACTCTTTTGATACTTTCTTTGCTTGCTCAACCACCTTTGGAAGGTCAGCTTGTTCCAAGTAAGGCATTCCACAACACCCTGGGTAAGCTTCTTGAACTTCTACTCCATTTTTTTTTAAAACTTTTAAGGCTGCAACTCCTGTATTTTTTTTATTAAAGTTAACAAAGCAAGTTGTATAAATGACAACCTTTCTACCGTTGTTAGAATCAACATAGTTAATTTTGTCTTTATTTTTTTTGAAGAAATTTGAAAATGTTTCAGAATTATATTTTGGTAATTGTACTCTCTTATCAATTCCTACAAATAGTTCTAAAATTTTTCTTAAAAATTTATTTTTAATGTCTGATGCCCAGTTAATAAGTTTTGAGAACATGACTCCAATTTTAGCATTCCTGTCTATTTGAGCTAATTGAGCTGGTACACTTGTTAGTTTACCTAGTTTTTTTTGGGCCGTTCTATATCTCAACATTAAATGGGGAAAATCTAAATCAAAATCGTGAGGAGGGACGTAAGGACATTTGGTCATAAAACACATATCGCATAGAGTGCATGCATCTACAACTGGTTCAAATTGTTCACTTTTTAAACTATCAACATCTTCATTTTCCGACTCATCTATCATATCAAATAATTTTGGAAACGAGTCACACAAATTAAAACATCTTCTGCAACCATGACAGATATCAAAGACTCTTCTCATTTCTGAATCCAATTTTTCAGGATTTAAAAAGTCAGGGTGCTCAAAATCTATTGGATGTCTAGTAGGCGCATCTGTACTGCCTTCTTTACTCATATATCATATTTTAGGAATTGATGGTGAGCATTACCCCACCATCAGTTAAATTTATTTATGCAATAGATTCTAATGTTTTTTGGAATTTACCTGCGTGCGATTTTTCAGCTTTTGCTAAAGTTTCAAACCATTCAGCAATTTCTGCAAAACCTTCTTCTCTAGCTGTCTTTGCCATACCTGGATACATGTCTGTATATTCATGTGTTTCACCTTGTACTGCTGAAGCTAGATTAGCTTTAGTTTCACCAATTGGTAAGCCAGTAGCAGGATCACCTACTTCTTCTAAATATTCTAGATGCCCATGAGCATGCCCTGTTTCACCTTCGGCTGTTGATCTAAATACAGATGCTACATCGTTATAACCCTCGATATCTGCTTTTTGAGCAAAATATAAGTAACGTCTGTTTGCTTGGCTTTCACCTGCAAACGCATCCTTTAAATTTTCTTCTGTTTTACTTCCTTTTAATGACATATTTTTACCCTTAATGTTTAATTATTTTTTTCTTAATTGAAGTTAGCTTTATAATTATTCTAAACTAGTGTCAAGTAGTTTAGAATAATTTTAATGTAAATATTAAACTATTGAAATTATTAAATTATTTTTGAGTTTGATTATCAGTTGCAACTTTAATTAATACTTCTACTGATTTTATTTTTTTTCCAGTAGTATTTTGTTTAATATTTACCGAATCAATATCATCACTGCTACAATCAATTAATTCATTGGTGTCTTCATCAAAGAAATGGTGGTGCTCTGTAACATTTGTATCAAAATAGCTTTTGTCACTATTGATTGAAATTTCTTTTAGGTAACCTTTTTTTTTAAAAGCATGAACAGTATTGTAAACTGTGGCTAAAGAAATTTTTTCACTTAATTTTTCTTCTATAATTTTAGTCAGATCATTTATTGTAAAATGGAAGGTTTTTTCAGGTGAAAAAAGTACTTCACAAATTTTTAACCTTTGTTTTGTAGGTCTTAATCCAGATTGTCTTAATTTTTCTGTATAAATGTTTAAATTAGTCATTATTGTTTATAATAATTCTAAACTATTTCTATATTATATTATCAATAAATCAAGTATTAAAGATTTTCAAAATTTATGAAAAAAAACTCATACACATATAATGATCTAATATCTTGTGGTAATGGTGAGCTTTTTGGCCCTGGAAATGCCAAATTACCCCTTCCTCCAATGCTTATGTTTGATAGAATAACTGAAATTAACGACAAAAATGGAACTCATAACAAAGGTTCATTAAAGGCTGAATTAGATATTAAAAAAGACCTTTGGTTTTTTGATTGTCACTTTAAAGGAGATCCCGTTATGCCTGGATGTTTAGGTCTTGACGCAATGTGGCAGTTAGTTGGGTTTTACTTGGGGTGGATTGGAAACCCTGGTAAAGGGCGGGCTCTCGGAGTTGGTACCGTAAAATTTACAGGAGAAGTTGTACAAAGTGTAAGAAGTGTAAGGTATGAAATTAATATTAAAAAGATTATGTCTCCTGGAGGAACAACAGTTGGTTTGGCTAATGGTATAGTTCTAGCAGATGATAAAAAAATATATTCAGCAGAAAGTTTAAAAGTGGGACTATTTAAATAATGAGAAGAGTAGTTGTTACAGGTTTGGGAGTTGTATCTTGCTTAGGTAATAATCAAGAAGAGGTTCATCAGTCGTTATTAAATTCAAAATCAGGAATTTCTTTTAGTAAAGAATATAAAGAGCATAATTTAAGAAGTCATATTCATGGCAAGCCAAACATAAACCTTGCAGATTATATAGATAGAAAAACAATTAGATTTATGGGATCAGGTTCTGCCTACAATTACATTGCAATGAAAGAGGCAATTGAGGACTCAGGTCTTGAGGAAAAAGATGTAAGTAATATTAAAACTGGAATTGTGATGGGTTCAGGTGGACCTTCAATCGAAAATGTAGTTTTATCAGTTGATAAAACTAGAGCTAAAACACCAAAATTAATGGGACCTTTTGTTGTTCCAAGAACAATGGCAAGTACAGCCTCAGCTACACTTGCTGTTCCATTTAAAATAAAAGGTGTAAACTACACAATGAGTTCTGCTTGTGCAACAAGTGGTCACTGTATAGGTCATGCTAGTGAGTTAATTCAAATGGGTAAGCAAGATGTTGTTTTTGCAGGTGGAAGTGAAGAATTGCATTGGGCAATGACAGCAATGTTTGATGCTATGACTGCATTGTCTTCTAAATACAATGATGCACCTGAAACTGCTTCAAGAGCTTATGACAAGACTAGAGATGGCTTTGTGATAGCGGGTGGTGGTGGAGTTTTGGTACTTGAAGAGTATGAACATGCAAAAGCGAGAAGTGCAAACATATATGCTGAATTAACAGGCTATGGCGCAACTTCTGACGGATATGATATGGTCGCCCCGTCAGGTGAAGGTGCTGTTAGATGTATGAAGATGGCTTTAGCAACTGCTAAAAACAAAATGGATTATTTAAACACTCACGGCACTTCAACTCCAGTAGGAGATATAACAGAACTTAGAAGTGTTGGAGAAGCATTTGGTGCTGAGGTGCCAAAAATTAGCTCAACTAAGTCTTTATCAGGTCACCCACTAGGCGCTGCTTCAGTTCATGAGGCAATTTATAGTTTGATTATGATGAAAAATAACTTCATTACAGCTTCGGCTAACATCAGTGACATGGATGATGAAGCTAAAAAATTTCCAATCGTAACTAAAACTGAAACAGATGTTAAATTAAATTCTGTAATGTCAAACAGCTTTGGTTTTGGTGGAACAAATGCAACTTTAATTTTTGAAAAGGTTTAAATGAGTTTAATGAAGGGAAAAAGAGGATTAATCATGGGTGTTGCCAATGAAAGATCAATTGCTTGGGGTATTTCACAAAAACTTGCTGAAGCTGGAGCAGAACTTGCATTCACTTACCTTGGAGATGCTTTAAAGAAAAGAGTTATTCCCTTAGCAGAAAAAGTAAATTCAAAAGCAACATTTAGTTGTGACGTTGAAAATAAAGAAGAAGTAATAAAATTATTTGAAGATATTAAATCTCATTGGGGTAAAATTGATTTTGTTGTTCATGCTGTTGCATTTTCAGACAAATCAGAATTGACTGGTGAATATTTAAATACTACTAGAAAAAACTTTTTAAGAAGTATGTTAATTTCATGCTTTTCATTTACTGAAGTTGCAAAAGAAGCGTCTAAGATAATGAATGAAGGTGGTAGCATGTTAACTTTAACTTATGAATCTAATAAAGCTATTCCAAATTATAATGTAATGGGTGTTTGTAAATCTGCTCTTGAAGCAAGTGTTAAGTACCTTGCAAGGGATTTGGGTGCTAAAGGCATGAGGGTGAATGCTATCAGTGCTGGACCTATTAAAACACTAGCAGCTTCTGCTATTGGTGATGCTAAATTCCTCTATAAATGGAATGCAGATCATTCTTTCCTAAAAAGAAACGTAGATATCCATGATGTCGGAAATTCAGCATTATATCTACTAAGTGATCTTGCAAACGGTGTTACGGGTGAAATTCACTATGTAGATGCTGGTTACAACAAGGTTGGGATGCCAGATCCTAAGAATATTACCTGAAATAAATTTATATTTAGTTAAAAATATTAGGGACATTCTGTTGCCCAGTGCCCCAGACCTTGCTTCTATAATCCTTACTTTGCAACAAAGTTGAAATACTAATAGGCAGAGAATTCCTTAAAATTCCACCACTAGTCCGCCAAAGATATTAGTGCTAGGATCAGGGCTCA
>Ga0209091_10000195_pt1 | contig 60407 bp, 51 predicted proteins | sample ArcticOcean_MG_C_6_FD_187438 | JGI IMG/M metagenome (GOLD analysis project Ga0209091, IMG submission 187438) | Marine microbial communities from western Arctic Ocean - ArcticOcean_MG_CB8_128 (SPAdes) (version 2) | ecosystem: Environmental > Aquatic > Marine > Oceanic | place: Arctic Ocean...
TGACGATGTTTACCTGACCGTCTGCACGGGCTGCTTCGAGGTAGCCCGTTAATGCGGTGCGGGAAATAAGCGCTGTGTCTTTTAGGCCGATTTCTCCGTGGTATGAAACGCGGAGTGCGTCTGGGTTCGCTGGTCCTAGCTTAGCGAGGAATTTACCAAGTGAGCTGGCTAGTTCTAGGTAATGCCCTACTTCTGCGAGTGCTGCGGCATCTAGTGATGGCATGTTGATCGCATTTCTGATCTCGCCGGTGGTAAGGAAATCGCGGACTTGCTCGGCTACCTGGATACCCACATTTTCCTGAGCTTCATTGGTAGATGCTCCGAGGTGTGGGGTAAACGCGGTGTGCTTACCGAGTGTGAAAAGGGGGTGATCTGCTGATGGTGGTTCGTCTTCAAAGACATCGAGTCCACAGCCAGCAATATGACCAGAATCGATAGATGCTTTGAGGGCTACTTCATCAATGAGTCCACCGCGTGCGCAGTTGACTACGATGGCCCCTTTATTCATCAACGCGAGTCTATCTGCATTAAGAATATGCTTGGTGTCATCAGTAAGCGGGACGTGAAGTGTGACGACGTCAGCTCCAGTTAGGGCCGCATCTGGTGTCTCTGCTAGTTCTACTTTAAGCTGTTCAGCGCGGGCTGCTGTTAAGAATGGATCAAAGGCGACGATGGTCATGTTAAATGCTTGAGCGCGCTTAGCGAACTCTGAGCCGATTCGACCCATACCGATGACCGCTAGACGCTTCTCGTTGAGTTCGATTCCTTTGAAGGCTTTTCGGGCAGCGGGGAAGTCACCAGAGATGACTCCGTTGTGACCGTGGGCGATGTTTCTGGCGGTAGAGAGCATGAGCGTGAACGCTAGCTCGGCAGTAGAAATGGTGTTTCCCGTAGGAGTATTCATGACGATAACTCCGTGATCGGTGGCGGCTTCGCGGTCGATATTGTCCACACCCACACCAGCTCTACCGATTACTTTTAGCTTGGTAGCGGCGGCGAGAACTTCGCGCGTCACCTTAGTCTGCGAGCGGACAACTAGACCATCGTATTCACCGATGATGGCGATGAGTTCTTCAGGGCTAAGACCTGTTTTGAAATCAGCACTTAGATCTGGATGGGCGTTAATGGCGTCTACTCCTTTTTCAGAAATAGGATCGGATACAAGGATGCGTTTTGAATGTGTAGTAGTCATAATGGTAATTTGTGACTTCCTATAAAAGCTTAGCTCTATTATGTCAAACCATCATGTGACATTTTCACAATATAGAGCGGAAAGGCATCTACACCCTGAATTCTCAATCGATACTAAAAAGTAAAGAACGCAGTCATACTATGAAATTCCTGAAAACGAAACGGAGAAATGAATAAAGTGAGATCATCCATCTCTAAAACGCCCGCTATTTTATCTAGCGTTTCTTTATCCATCCACTTTCTGACAGATAGAATAACAACTTTAAAGATACGTGGTAATCCAATGATTTACTCTACATGATTTTTACTCCCACTCGATACTCGCAGGAGGCTTGCTTGAGATATCGTAGAGGACGCGGTTGATACCGTCGACTTCGTTGAGGATGCGGTTGGAAACTTTTCTGAGGAGTGGGGTGGGTAGGTCTACCCAGTCGGCAGTCATGGCGTCTTCGGAGATAACCGCACGGAGGTTGGTGGCGAACTCATAGCTGCGCTCATCGCCTTTGACTCCGACGGTTTTCACGGGGATGAGCCCGGCGTATGCCTGCCAGGTTTTTTCATACCAACCGCTTGCTTTTAGTTCTTCGATGAAGATGGCATCGCAGTCACGGATGATGTCTAGTTTCTCTTTGGTGAGATCTCCTGGGCATCTTACTGCGAGGCCTGGCCCAGGGAATGGGTGGCGGTTTAGGATGTCTTGAGCGATACCCAACGTGGCACCTAGCTCGCGGACTTCGTCTTTGAATAGCTCAGCAAGTGGCTCTAACACTTTACCCTGCTTTTGCATTTCGAGGATGCGTGGGACGCGGTTGTGGTGGGTCTTGATGGTGGATGCTTTTGAATTTTCGTTTGAAGCAGACTCAATGACATCTGGGTAAAGTGTGCCTTGTGCCAGCATTTCTGCATCGCCAACTGCATCCCAGAATACATCGATGAACATGTTGCCAATGATCTTACGTTTCTTCTCGGGATCTCCTTCACCAGCGAGTGCGGTGAGGAATCTTTCTGAGGCGTCAACTACGGTGATAGGCACGCCCATACGTTTGAAGTTAGCCTCTACTTCGGCAGTCTCGTTTTTGCGCATAAGACCCTGATCCACGTAAATGGCTTGCATGTTGACGCCCGCTTCATTGAGCAGGACGGCGAGGACTGTGGAGTCCACTCCGCCAGAGACGCCACAGACTACTTTCTTGTCGCCACAACGCTCTTTGATGCCTGCAATAAGTTCTTGTTTAAAGTCTTCAATCTTGAATTCAGCAAGCTCTCCCGCGGTATCGAGGAAGTTCTTGAGGATCTGAGTCCCCTCGTGTGAGTGGGTGACTTCTGGGTGGTATTGGATTCCGTAGAAGCGGTCATTCCACTGGAGAGAAACGGGGGTGCCATGTTGGTTAATGGCAATGATCTTACAGTTGTCTGCAAGGTGATCAACCGTATCTGAGTGGCTCATCCAGACTTGGCTTTCTGAGGAAATACCAGAGTAGAGGCCTTCGCTGGTCACGGGGAAAAGCCCTGCCTGTCCGTATTCGCGGTGCTTGCTGGATTTGACTGATCCACCGAACTTGATGTTAAGTAGCTGCATCCCGTAACAGACTCCTAGAACGGGGACATTGTAAGATTTCAGTAAATCAAAGTCGATATCTGGTGCGTCTGGATCACTGGTAGATGAGGGACCTCCAGAGAGGATGACGGCTCCAGGTTTGCCTATCTCTGAGAGATTTTCTGGCTGGTAAAGTTTAGCGAAGTATCCCAGCTCGCGGACACGGCGGACGATGAGTTGAGTGTATTGGGAGCCGAAGTCGAGGACGGCTACGTGATTGATTTCTTGCATGGAAAAGGAATGGAAATAGATGAATTTAAATAACCTGAAAGACCTAACTCAGAGGCTGGTAATTGGTAGGCTCTTCGGTGATGGTGATGTCATGTGCATGTGATTCGCGGAGTCCACCGGCTGTGATGCGGGTGAATACGGCGCGTTCGCGGAGTTCGTCTAGCGTGTTAGCTCCTACATATCCGAGGCCTGATTTGAGTCCACCCATGAGCTGAAAGATGACGTCTGAGAGCGGGCCCTTATAGGGAACACGACCTTCGACTCCTTCTGCAACCATTTTGCCTGAAGCATTCTGGCTGTATCTATCTTTTGATCCTTGGTGCATTGCTCCTAGTGAACCCATCCCACGGTAGGATTTAAATCTACGGCCTTGGAAATGAACCATGTTGCCTGGTGACTCGCGGGTGCCTGCAAGGATAGATCCTAGCATGACGAGATCTGCTCCGGCGGCGATGGCTTTTACCACGTCTCCAGAATAGCGAATACCACCATCTGCAATGACTGCGACTCCTTTATCACGGCAGTAGCCAGCGACATTTTGAATCGCAGTGAACTGTGGCATGCCGACACCTGCCACCACACGAGTGGTGCATATGGATCCTGGTCCCACGCCTACTTTCACAGCGGACGCACCGGCATTCACTAGGTCTTCTGCACCCTTACGAGTGACTACATTACCCGCTACGATAGGTGTGTCTCCCAGACCGCGTAGTGTGGCAATAACCTCCAGGACGCGGCTAGTGTGGCCGGTAGCGGCATCGATAAACAGAGCGTCTACACCTGCATCAATAAGTGCTTGAGCGCGTTCTACACATTCTGGTCCTGGACCAACGGCAGCTCCACAGCGGAGTTGTCCGTTGGTGTCTTTAGCGGCGCTGGTGAAGAGTAAGCGTTTCTCGATGTCAGCTCCGGTGATTAGACCAGCGAGGGTGCCGTCACTATTTACTAGCGGTAGCTTTTCAATACGATTTTCATAGAGGATTCGACGAGCTTCTTCGATGGTCGTATTTGCTGGCGCTGTGATGAGTCGATCAAGTGGAGTCATCACCTCGGAGACCTTGCGTTTTTCATTAGCACTATGGCGCACATCACGCTCGGTGACCATGCCTTCTAGTTTCCGGTCTGGAGCTACCACGGGGAACCCTGCGAATCCTTGATCATTCATGATCTGGCGGATCTGAGCCACATTCATATTTCTAGTAACCGTGTAGGGGTCATAAATGACGGCATTTTCTGAGCGCTTCACCTTAGATACCATCGCTGCTTGTGCCTCGATGGTGTTGTTACGATGAATGACGCCGATGCCGCCCTCGCGTGCAAGAGCCATTGCTAAATCAGCTTCAGATACTGAGTCCATAGCCGCAGAGACTACTGGGATATTAAGCCCAATATTCTGTGTGAGCCATGATGAAATCTTCGTCTCGTTCGGGATCACAGCGCTATGCTGGGGAACGAGGAGAACGTCGTCAAATGAAAGACCTAGAGAAATTTCTGCCATGTCGAAGACAACTCGAAAGAGGGGTGATATGCAAGTCTAAAAACATCGATTTTGTTAGGTACTTGTGTGGAGGCGAGCATTAGCTCTCCGAGAGCTTTAGTTGCTATAAGAGCCGTCATTGCTTAGCTGATCATTAAGTCATTGATCGGAGTCTCTGCTTCAACGTTCTGGACTAATGACTAATCAAGCAATGACCAATCAACAGCTAGCAGAGCCACTAATGGTGGATTGGCTCTTGTTAATGTTTCTCAAAGTTAAAATATAAATCTTGCAAATTTCATACATAAGCGATAATCCCAACCCGCATCTGGTATTTCGTGGCGCTTTTTTAAGCTCGATCGAGATGAATAGAGGGGCATTAGCTCAATTGGTAGAGCGCCTGCATGGCATGCAGGAGGTCAGCGGTTCGATTCCGCTATGCTCCACCATTTTTTCACTCTACTGAATCCAGTGGGGAGTGGTAATAAGGGGTGTCGGATCAAGTGAATTTTAGTTAGTAAAACGGCCTGTTTTTTTGATCGCATCTGGAGTATAACAGTTTAAAATATTGATTAAATGATAGCAGGAATAGAATTGGCAAAAGCATGTGCCCTCGCAGCAGACGAAAATAAGGCAGAAGACATCAAGGTATTAGATGTGAGTGGATTATCTCCAATCACAGATTTCATCGTAATCTGTTCTGGCACTTCGATGCCACACCTAAAGGCGATCATGCGCGATATTGGTAAGGATGTGCAGCAGAAGCTAAACGAACAACCACACAGCTCAGACGGAAATCCGGATGCCCGTTGGATCGTCCTAGACTATGTGAATGTGATGGTGCACGTGATGCTTGAAGACATGCGCACCCTCTATGCCCTGGAAGATCTTTGGGAAAATGCAGTTACTGTGGACTGGGAAAGCTAATGGCTGTTCAAAATGTTGTATAGCCTCGGATTCTTAGCAGCGAACAGGTAGCGATTACTTTTAATGTAAATGCTCAATAACTACCCCCGACAGCTCAATGTGTGGCTACTTGCCATACATTGCGGTTGTTTTTGTAGTTCACATTAGTGACAATCGTTGAGGTAATACCATCCTCACAGTTATACTGAATTGATCGTTTGATGGGATTATTTGAAAGTGCAGCAAAGCTGACTGAGGAAATGGTATAACATCGTTTTGAGTGATGTTGTTATATTTTTATTCGATGACGGATTTCGGCATATTCATGTATGATCTACATTATGAATCTGTCACAACAAGTCAAACGTATCGGGGTGCTCTCACCACCATTTCCGTGGGATAAGTCTCAAGTGAATGAGCAAAATGATCAAGAAGTAGTGATCATGCTACATGGTCTGTGGCGTTCCATAAGGGCGATGCAGCCGATGGCTAAGCATCTATCTGATCATGGCTATACCACGGTGAACGTTCCTTATTCATCATTTCGCCATGACCTAGATAAGCTTGTGAGTATCGTGATTGAGGAAATCCGTCCTTGGGTGGAGCAGGGGAAGACAATCCATTTTGTCACTCATTCGCTCGGTGGAGTGGTTGTGAAGCGTTTGTTAGAGATACTTGAGCTGAGTCAGATTGAGAAGATTGGTCGTGTTGTGATGCTAGCGCCCCCTCACAAGGGGAGCGAAATAGTGGATTGGCTCAGAAGCTCACCCCTTAGATCGATCAAGGGTGTGTTAGGTCCTGCGGGAGATTTTCTGAGTAGCGTACAGATGGCTAGGCAATCTGGGGAATTCCCCTCAGGCGTGGAAGCTGCTGTCATCATGGGAGAGAAGAGAGCCATTCCATTTTTCAGAAAACTTCTCGATGCATCTAATGATGGTATTGTCTCAGTTGAAAAAGGCAGGTTATTGGGTATCAAAGAATTTAAAGTAGTGAACTCTGATCACACATTTATCAGCAGTGATCTTGTGGTGATGCAGTTGACAACTAATTTTATCGATCACGGGACGATGGTAGATGAATCTATCAACGATTGATACTTGATCAGTAAGGGGCAAATGGCTATCTTTCGGATATGTCAAAAAGCCCAACAAAATACACGCTAAAAGTTTTTCTCTATGAGATCTCGCCACAGATCTGGCGGAGGTTCACTATATCGGGCAGCGCAACCTTTGCTGAACTGCATGATACGCTCCAAATTGCAATGGGCTGGGAGGATAAGCAACCCCATGAGTTTCGCCATGGGAAGGGGAAAAACCTAACCAATGTGATTGCTTCGGTGGCTGAAGATGTTGTGGTCGAGGGGAAATTTACCGATGAAAAGAAATTGACGATCGATAAGTTTCTCAGCCATAAAAAAGTACCTACACGCATATTATACCGTTATGATTTTCTAGAGGATTGGGTCCATGAGCTTGTATTCGAGAAAAAACAAGAACTTGAAGAGGGGGCAACGGTGGCTTCTGAACTTTTAGAAGGCGAGCGCGCCTGCCCACCCGAGGATTGTGGTGGAACTTGGGGGTATATGAGCGCGCTTGAAGGGGATGTTGACTGGATGGATGATAATTTTAATCCAGAACTTTTTGACCCAACCGCGGTTGTATTAAGCTAATCAACAAATCATGAAAACACGTGAAAAAATTCTTAATTCTGCTTGGGGATTATTTGCTAAAGATGGCTTTGAGACTGTTTCTGTTAGAGATATCACACAGCATGCAGACGTGAATTTGGCATCTGTAAGTTATCATTTTGGAAGCAAGGATGGCTTAATCCAAGAGATCGTCATCAAGGCTCTAGTGCCAATGAATAAACAACGTGTAAAACTGCTCAAACAGGCAGGAGATTTAGTAGGAGGGGTAGAGAATGTGCAGATGCGTGCGCTAATAAAATCATTTGTTCGTCCCGTAGTCTGCCCAGAAGAATATGGTGGGTGCTCAGATATGATGGCAAGGCTGATGGCACGCTACCTGATCGATAGAGATTATGAAGTGCCAATGAAAGTAATGGACTCCTTTGGCCATGTGTATCAGATTTTCGGTATCGCTATCCGCGCACAGTGCCCGGGGCTTAATCCGAAGAAAGCGCTGGAGAAACTTATTTTTTCAACGGGAGCAGTCTTTATGTTCCAATCGTTTTCGGGTTTAGCAGCAAAGGCTGTGGGGAATGATTCAGCGCTTTATGTGGATGATTACCTCGAAGATGCCGTGGTCTTTTGCGAAGCTGGATTTAAGGCAGAGTGACTTGTTAGAAGACAGCTTTCCAAACCTTAACGAACGACCCTTTTATTTCCTCGCCGATCATGTAGATACATGGGATGAAAATCAGGGTAATAGCAGTGGCGAAGAGAATACCAAAACCTAATGAGATGGCCATTGGAATCAGGAATTGAGCTTGGATTGATGTTTCAAACATCAGAGGCATAAGCCCCACGAAGGTAGTGATCGAGGTAAGAATGATAGGGCGGAATCTTCGCGCTCCTGCTTCCATTATGGAATCCTTGAAAGGAATCCCTTCCAGTCTTCTGGTGTTAATGTAGTCAACTAACACAAGTGAGTCATTCACTACGATGCCAGCGAGCGCAAGCATTCCGAATGTGCTAAGAATAGAGAGATCAATCCCCAGTATAGCATGTCCCCAGACAGCTCCTACGACACCAAATGGAACTGCTGTTAGGACATATAATGGTTGGAGAAATGATTTAAATGGGATAGCTAGCAGTGCAAAAAGAGCCAGTATAAGAAAAACAAATAATATCAGAGTTCTACTGTTTGAGTTCTTATATTCTGCAACTTCCCCTTGATATGCCCATGAGACAGACGGATAGGCTAGACATAGTTCATTCATCTTGTCGGCGATTAATGGCTCAAATTTAATGAGCTCGCTCATGCTAGTAACGGCCGCGCCAAAGTCAAAGACCCTTGAACCGTCTTCTCTGTCGATCCTTGGTGGTGTCATGGTTTCTGTGATGTTAGCAAACTGCGAGAATGGCGCTGTTTGCCCGTTTTTGAGGTTTATCCGGAGGGACTCAAGAGTGTGCATAGATGTTCGCATCTCTTCTGGTAATTTAAGCATTACCTTTATCTCATCTTCGCCTCGTTGTATCTTCTGAATTTGCTGACCATAGAATGCCGAGCGAACTTGCTTGGCTATATCATCTTCAGACAGCTGAGATTGTTTTGCGATCGGCTTGAGCGATATCTGTAGTTGGCGGTTTCCTCTGGGACGTTTACCCCATGTAGAGGTGACCATTTCTTGCTCCATGAGCCATTCCCTCATCTGTTCTATGACCTTGTCTTTATCAGCTTCATTACTCCCTCTTAGCTCAAACTCAAGTCCGTCTTGGTCTCTATTGGAGTGTTTACCCTGCGTACTCTCACTTCGGATGACGAATCGTTCAGCACCAGGGATCTGACCATTGAGTTCACGCCATCTAGCTGCTATTTCTGAGTTCTTAACCCCCTTCGAGGTGCGCAGACTAGGTGGTGTTATCTCTAGCATCACGTATGCTATATGATCACCAGCACTTCCCCAGTTTAGCCTGCCACCCAGTGTGCTAACCACATTTCCGATTAGACTCTTTCCTGTGCCATCATCGATGAAGGATGCTTTAAGCGGATCGATGGCTTCAAGTATTTCATTGAGTTTTGCTTCAGTAACTCCGCGTTCAGTGCCAGATTTCATTTCTAGCTTAGCAGACAGGAAGTATCGCTCGGTGGAAGGGATGAACTTAAATTCCATACGGTTAGTTTGGTAGCCACGGGTGATGGCTAAGATACCTACAAATAGGAATAATACAGCATAGCGGTGAGAGATAGCGATTTTCAGTAACGGCATGTAGAGCTTTTTAACAATAACAGTCATCATGTTTGCCACAGAGTCTTGCACCTTCGCAATAATATTGCTGTCAGGAGAGACTGGCTTTAGATTTTTGAGGTGAGAGGGTAGGATTAATTTAGACTCAATCAAAGAAAAAATCAGCACAGGAATTACCACCAGTGGAATTTGCTTCGCCATATTGCCGATATAACCATCATCAAAGTACATCAGCGGAAGAAATGCGACGATCGTGGTGATGATTCCAAAGGTAACTGGAGTTGCTACTTCCTTAGTGCCGAGCACAGCCGCTTCCATTGGGTCGTATTTTCCTGATTTTACTTTGGCGTAGATATTTTCACCAGTCACGATGGCATCGTCTACCACCATGCCTAAAACAATAATGAAGCCGAATAGGCTCATGTTGTTGACGGTTACTCCGGTGTAATACATCGAGATGGCAGCTCCCGCGAAGCTTACTGGGATTCCTATCGTTACCCAGAAGGCTATTTTTGGACGTAAGAATAGTCCAAGCAGGATCATCACTAAGACGGCTCCTTGAAGTAAATTAGTAAATAATGTGTGGAGCCTTCCTCTGAGGCTTATAGAGTCATCGTCCCATGTGGCTAGGTTTATCCCCACAGGAAATGTATCGTTGGCTCGATTTATATAGTCTTTCACTATATCTGCAGTTTTGAGCGCGTTTTCTCCATCTAGCCTCATTACATCAACCATTAATACAGGCATTCCGTTGAACTTAGATTCCTTTTCCTTTTCTTCAAAACTATCGATTACCTTTGCCACGTCAGAGACTCTGATCGATGATCCTTTCACCGACTTTATAATAAGGTTTTCAAATTTTTCTCCAGTGAGGGCTTTATTGTTAGAGCGGATCGTGATGTTTTCTCCGTTCGCTTTGATCGCCCCAGCAGAGACATCTACCGAGTCGCGACGGATACCGCTGACCACGTCAGCAAAAGTTAGACCATAGGCATCCAGCTTATCAGGGAGAACCTCGATAGAAATTTCTTTTGAACTATCTCCTACAACTCTCACCTTTGAAATACCTGGTAGAGAGGTGAGATCATCTCTTACTTTTCTGGCGGCTTTGAGAAGAGCTTGCTCAGAGAGATCACCATAGACTGCCACTGAGATAACAGATTTCCAGGTTGCTGTGTCTAAAATATAGATTTGCGGTTTATCATCATTTTGTGGGAAGGTAGAGATTCTCTCCACACGAGATTCTATCTCGATTTTCATGTCATTGATATCAACATTGTCTGTGATATAGACTTGGATACGCGCATTACCTCTCTGAGCAATAGCCTTGATCTGTTTTACTCCTGCGAGGTCTTCTAGAGCTTTCTCCACGGGCAGTATGATCTTCGCCTCGACAGCATCTGGTGAAGCTCCTTTGAAGGGGATACTAATGTCTACTCTTGGAAATGTCATCGCAGGCTCTACTTCCACGCCTAATTTAAAGTAAGACAAGTAGGCACCGTAGAGCAATATGGATAACATTAAGACGCTAGCCGCTACGTGATTTTTTGTGAACCATCTGATCATAATTTTTTTGTTTTACTAAAGGAATTATTTAAACTTCGCTCGGAGACTTATGTTGCGCCGCCCAGTAATCTAAACGCTCTTTGATACGTTTTTCCATTCCATTTTCTGTCGGAGAATAATACTGTCTTCCCTCAGGAAGATAGGCTTGTGGCACGTAGTTCCCTTCAAATGAATGCGAATAATGATATTCCAGCTCTGAATCCTTGGTGCCAGAAGCTGAGGCTAGTTTTTTTCTAGTTGGGGTCCGCAGGTGGACCGGCACTGCAAGCGTCTTACCATTTTCTACGTCTTCTATCGCAGCATCGAGCGCTTTGTAAGCACTGTTAGATTTGGGTGCGGTAGCGAGATAGACTGTCGCGTGGGCGAGCGGGATGCGTCCTTCTGGCATGCCTAGAAATTCAAATGCTTGCTGAGCATCCATCGCCACGCGCAGACCGTTAGAGTCCGCTAAGCCGATGTCTTCGCTAGCAGAAATAACCATCCGCCGAGCGATGTAGCGTGGATCCTCACCAGCGACTAACATCTTCGCCAGCCAGTAAAGTGCTGCGTCCGGATCTGAGCCTCGGATGGACTTAATGTAGGCAGAAATGGTATCGTAATGTGTGTCTCCAGTGGCATCATAGACGATGGCTTTTTTCTGGATAGATTCTGCGGCAATTTCTAATGTCAGATGAATCTCACCTGTGTCGTTTTCAGGAGTGGTTAGAGCGGCGAGCTCCAAAGCAGTTAGAGCCTTACGGACATCACCATCCGCTTTCTCTGCGATGTGGCGGAGAGCTTCTGGATCAGCCTTTATCGGTTCATTCCCCAATCCCATTCCGGTATCAGCAAGAGCCTTTTCTAGCACTGGAATGAGATCATCCACACTCACGGCATCTAGCTGGAATATCTGTGAGCGCGAGGTGAGAGGGGAGTTTATGTAATAATATGGATTATGCGTTGTCGCACCGATAAATCGCACCGTCCCACGTTCAATGTGAGGTAAAAGCACGTCTTGCTGCGCTTTGTTAAATCGGTGGATTTCATCGATAAATAGTATCGTGGTCTGGTTTCGCAATTGCTTCCAAGTACGCGCCTGAGCGATCTTGTCACGGATTTCGCTGACGTTAGACTCCACGCCATTAAGCATTTCAAATCTAGAGTTCGTCGTCTTGGCGATCACCGTTGCCAAGGTCGTCTTGCCAGTTCCCGGAGGCCCGTAAAAGATGAGTGATGAGAAGCGATCCGCCTCTATCGCTCTGCGTAAAAGCTTACCCTCACCGAGGATGTGCTGTTGTCCAGCAATGTCATTGAGCGTAGTTGGGCGTAAGCGAGCGGCTAGCGGTTGGTCAAAGCTGGGCGAGCCTTGCTCACTAATGTTGCCATCTGGATCACCTTCTGGAAAGAGCTCACTCATCAGATTAAATAGAAACTAAGATTCCTTGAGCTTCTCCAAGCGTTTTGTTTGCTCATCGAGGATGAAAACAGAGCGTTTATAATCGATCAATGATTCTAGTTTCTCCGCTTCTTCACGTGATCGATTATCGATCTGGAGCACCATCTTCCCCATCTCCACACCTGGGATTTCTTCCACTAGTGACGGATTAGCGATGCGCAGGATAATATAACGGATCTTCCACCATTTCTTACGCAGTTCCACATGTTCAATCTGGCCATAGGGCATAGAAATAGTCTCTACCTCGGCATTGCCACCACGGAAAACATTACCTCTAACACGCCAATCAATCTCTACCTGATCTGCCATGAAGCGCACTTTCCCTTCCACGTGATCCTTGCCTAGGTGATCGGTCGCGGGGATTTCAAATTGAATCGAGATGGGTTCTGTATCAAACATTATTCTTTGTTCTTGGTATCGATGATGATGGTCACTGGACCATCGTTCGTGAGTGTTACTTGCATATCTGCTCCAAACTTACCAGTCTGACATGGTGCTGAAAGGTGGTTATTTAGCGTCTGGATAAATAAATCATAAAGTGGCTCAGATACTTCTGGCCGAGCAGACTTAGTATAAGAAGGCCGGTTGCCCTTCTTATAAGATGCATGAAGGGTGAATTGTGAGATGACCAGAGCCTCGCCAGAGACGTCTAAGAGAGAGAGATTCATCACCGCAGCCTCGTCATCAAAGATCCGCAAGTTTGTCACCTTTTTACATAGCCACTCCACATCCTCATCACAGTCACCATGCTCGATACCTAATAGAATGACGACTCCTTGCTGGATATTGCCATGGATGGCGCCAGAAATTTCTACTTTAGCAGATTTAGCTCTTTGTATGACAACTCTCATTTTAAACGTATCTAATTCAAAAATGGATTCTCCGGAGTGAGCGATATGATGTGATGGAAAGGAGATAGTGCCTGCATTGTGTTCTTCCAAAGCGACTCATCCTGCGGCATACTCATCACTTTAGGGATAGCAGGGGCGACGAACCAGACGTAGTTGTCCAGTTCATCTTCTAGCTGACCTTTAGTCCAGTTAGTGCTCCCTAAGTAGGCGCGCACAAGTGATCCACTCTGGTGCATCGTCTCCATCGCTTCCTCGGCAGAGATAGATGGCTTGCACTTGAGTTCACCATTCTTCTTCCAGCGAAAGCTCGCAAAGCTAAGCTGATCTTCAGCGACAGGTCCGCCATAATATAGAGGTAAGTTTTTTAGATTCTCAAAATGGTTACTACACATGAAATCTCCCACGGTTTTCCCTGTAGGCCGGTTCAGGATCAGCCCCTCAGACCCCGAAGCACGGTGGCTGTGTATCAAGATCACTGAGTCATCAAACACCCCATCTTGGAGCGATGGAGAGGCGAGGAGCAGCGAGCCATTGATTGGAGGCTTGAATGAATGGGCAGAATTATTCACGAGCTTAGTTTAGATCTGCTATCACCTCAGGTCAAGCGATAGCGCAGTAGATAGAGAACTTATTCCTTGTAACCACCCTAGGTAATCAGCGTATACTACAGTATAAAGTAATGTTTATGAGAGCTACCATCGAGAAACTGCCTAAAGCTAAGTGGACGCGACAGCACGCGGCGCATTTGCTCAAGCGCGCATCATTCTCTGGGAGCTCGGTGGAGATCAATGAGTGCTTTCATCTTGGACTAGAAGCATCGGTGAAACTGATCTTAGCCGGCCGTCAGCCCGGAGCGGTATCTTCACCCTCCAGAAAAAGGATAGACCCTCAGTTTCTAGCTGAAATCCCCCAACTCCCTAATCAGAAGCACGTTTCTGATGATGGAATGAAAACTGCTTATCAAAAACACCAACAGAAGTTATTCACGTTGCAGATGCAGTGGCTTCAGCGCATGTTAGATAGTGGGGGGCCACTTGAGAAAATAGTCCTGTTCTGGCACGGAATGCTCACTAGTTCATACACTAAAGTGAACTCAGCAGGATTTATCGTGCGCCAGAACCAGCTCTTCCGAGAGTGCGCATTTGGTGACTACCGTGCGCTGGTGAAACGCGTCTTATTGGATCCAGCAATGGTGGTGTATCTCGATATCGATAAAAACAAACGCACCAAGCCAAACGAAAATTTTGCACGTGAGTTATTAGAGATGTTCACCTTGGGCGAGGGGAATTATCAATCTGCGCTGATTAAGAAAATCGCTCGGGAAATAGTCGGACTGAGGCTGAAGCGAAGAAAAGATAAACTACCTTACGAGACATTAGACCTCAAAGGAATGGAAGCTAACTCAGGGTTTTCTGATCAAGAAAGACGTTTATCTAGGCTCATTGACTCGGTATTCGATCTTCCTGTCTGTGGAGAACTGCTAGTGCGGAGGTTATGGAAATTTTATGTCAGTGAGGATCAGGTAGATGAAGATAGGGTCAAATTCCTCGCCTATGAACTGAGGAAGTCTGGCTGGAAAATTTCCGTAGTATTAGAGCAGATTTTTCTAAGTGAGGCATTCTTCGATACATCAGTCATCAGCCAACAGATCAAATCACCAGTGCAATATCTGTTGCAAGCTCACAAGGAAGTAGGGGCAGTAACAATAGATCCTCAAGCCGCTCTCTATACGATGCAGAAGCTCGGTCAGTCACTCTTTAACCCACCTAATGTCTCCGGTTGGTCAGCAGGGATGACCTGGATCAATGGGACCACACTCTCAGCCAGATATGAACTATCCAAGATCATGGTGAGGGTGATGGGCCGGCAGAGTAATCCAGCGAGCAAGGCCTTCTATGAGCTGATGAAGAAGAACCGTGACCAAGGATTATTGATCATGTTAGATCATTTTATAGCGACTTCACTTCCTGCTGTGAAATCCGAATTATTCGTAGCAATGGCTAAAAGAGTAAAGAGCGAAGAACATGTAGAAATCTTTATTCTCTACCTGATGTGTATGCCTGAATACCAAATGTGTTAGAAAGGAATCACCTTATGAATAGCGAAAATGAAATATCCCTATCCTTAGCGCGGAGAGAATTTATGAAGACTGGACTTTTAGCATCGTTCAGCCTGCCTACTTTACTTAATTATTCCGCCCTAGCTGGTCCAATCCCCAAAGTTACAGCCAAGCATAAAACATTAGTGATCATCCAGCTAGATGGCGGAAACGATGGGCTCAACACCGTCGTTCCTTGGGGGAATAGCCGCTACTACCGAGCACGGGAAAACATCGCAATCAAAGAAGCTGATGTATTGAAGTTTACCGGAGTCAAAGCGGCCGAAGGACTTGGCGTCCACCCGCAGATGGAATATTTTACCGAATTATTCCAAGAGGGTAAACTCGCGGTGATCAACAACGTTGGCTATGCACAGCCTAACAGATCACATTTTAAATCTGGAGCTATCTGGGAATCAGGTCTAGATGGTGCCGCTATGGCCTCGGAAGATCAGATCAGAAATAGCTCAGGCTGGATAGGTAGATACTTTGATAAGCACTGCGGTGGAGAAAGTAATCTGGTGGGTGCTTACTATGGTGATAGTCCGCTCGCCATGCGTGGTCAGGCATTCACTGGCACCAGTATTAGTGATCTGCAGAGCCAGCCGTTTGGCTTCATGAAGCTGGGGGAAGATATGGCACTGCATCCAGCGTTCCGTAAGATGCAAGAGGCTGCTAAAAATGCTGATGAGTCATCAGGCGAGAAATTAAGTTTCGTCAGAAACGTCGCAGCGGAGACTCAGACCTCGACTGATCAGATGCGAAAATTTCTCGCCGATGTAAAACAACGCGGTGGCGATTTCCCGAGAACCAAACTAGGAAAGCAGCTAGGCATGATCTCAGAACTCATTATCAATGGTGGAGACACCCGCGTCTATCAGGCTAGGATTGGTGGGTTCGATACCCACTCAGGGCAAGCCGCCAAACACGCCAGGCTCTGGAAAGAGATCAACGATGCGCTGCGCGCATTCATGGGGAGGATGAAATCTACTGGATTAGATAATGATGTAGCAGTGATGACTTACTCTGAATTTGGGCGTCAGCTGAAGGAAAACGGAACTGGTGGAACTGATCATGGAGCGGCCGCTCCGGTGTTTATCATCGGCGGTGGGGTCAAAGGCGCAATTTATGGTAAACCGCCCACACTCAAAGGCGACCAAGTCAATAACTACGGCGGACTAGCCTACGAAATAGACTTTAGATCAGTCTACAAATCTATTTTAGAGGAGTATTTAAAAGTGGATACAATTGGCATCATCTCAGACAAATACCCAGCTTTAAAGTTGTTTTAATAGCGACCGTAGTTCGCGCTGAAACAGTAGGGTGGGTTTGGCAAACACACCCAGTTAATGGCGACAATCTTGATCTATCGATCCTATTGTGAGGGAAGATGTCGGCTATTTCAAAAGTCTGATCTAGCAGCACGCTAAAGCACTCTATTTTTCTCAGCGAGAAAGCCAATCAGAAGATAAGCCAAGATGACTGAGATACAGAGCCACAAGTTATTTAGCGTGACCATTTGGGAGTGGATAAAGCGAGCTAGTGACAGAGTAAGGAATCCGTAGCCGAAACCACAGACGACCACGAAGAAAAGCACTCTGAAGACAAAATACCAAGAACGTGCGATCTTTTTGGTTAATCTGACCAGATCAACTCCATAGATTACCAGAAGCGAAGCTGTCCATGCGATGCAAGCTGTCCAGCTGTGTTCTCTGATAAAACCAGCAAGGTTATTGATTAAGTCTTGGAGCATAGGGTAAATTGATGGCTAACGATCTAACAATTACTTACTAAGCACCCGTCAGGAAATTGATAACATCGCCATCCTTGACCTCGTATTCTTTGCCTTCAGCGCGGAGCACACCTGCTTCTCTCGCAGCGGCCACGGTCTTGTATTTCACATAGTCATCGTAGTGGATGACCTCAGCTCGGATGAATTGTTTCTCGAAATCTGTGTGGATCACGCCTGCTGCCACTGGAGCTTTGTCTCCTGCAGTGATTGTCCATGCGCGGGTTTCCTGTTCGCCAGTAGTAAGGTAGGTGCGGAGACCTAACAGGTCATACACTCCCTTGATTAGCTCGGAAGCACCTGAGTCTGCGATGCCCATATCGGTGAGGAATTCCTTAGCTTCTTCAGGTGAAAGTTCTGAAAGCTCTTCCTCGATCTGCGCCGAGAGAACCACCGCTTCAGCACCTTGAGTTTCTGAGGCATACTTACGGACTTTAGCCACCATCTCATGTCCATCTGGATTGGAAATGGCATCAGCGAGTTCGTCTTCAGCTACATTGCAGGCAAAGATAGATTTTTTAGAAGAAAGTAAGAAGAACTCGTTGAGGAGAACTTGCTCTTTTTCAGTCATCTCCAGAGTGAGTGCTGGATTTCCTTGGTCCAAGTGGGGGAGAAGTTTCTCAATAAGTGAAACCTCAGCTTTAGCTTCTTTATCACCACTTTTTGCTTTCTTAGAACGAGAATGGAGGCGTTTGTCTAGGGCTGCAATATCAGCAAGAATCAGCTCAGAGTTAATGATCTCGATATCGCGCAGAGGATCCACACTGCCTAGCTCGTGGATGATGTCGTCATCTATAAAACAACGGATCACTTGGACAATGGCATCAACTTCGCGGATTGTGGCCAAAAACTTATTACCTAGACCAGCACCTTCAGAGGCACCCTCTACAAGACCAGCAATATCCACGAACTCGATCGCAGTAGGGATCAGTTTTTTCGATCCAGAAAGCTCACTGAGCACAGCGATACGTTCATCGGGAACACTAACAACGCCAATGTTCGGGTCGATGGTGCAAAATGGGTAGTTAGCCGCCTCCGCTTTGCGGGTGCGAGTGACTGCGTTGAAAAGGGTTGATTTCCCTACGTTTGGTAATCCTACTATTCCTGCTTGGAGCATAGGCGAGAGGCTAGTAGGGAAATATCTAGATGCAAGTCATTTCCATGTCTGTTCATCGGATACTATTTCGTTGTGCATCTCCACTAGTTCGATGCTCTATTTACAATGACTAATTTTAGGTCTTGTGAGATCACTGCACCGCTTTACATTTATTTTGAATGATGAAGTTATCGATCTGTATTGTTGTTGGAATCTTGTTTTGCGTTGGGTGTGTGGACTCACCTTCGTTTTCTGATACTAAACCAGCTGTGATGCCGAGGGGGTTTTGGAAATCTAGTCCTCAAAAGGCAGCGGTAGATTATGCTCGTGAAAATTTAGATGAGAAAAACAGAGGTGAAATCACTGTGAAGAAGGATGCGCAAAGTCTTACGAATGGGATGATTGAATACGGAGGGCACAGTAATGTGTATGGGATGAGTAACCAGCTAGTCAGGTTTGGTAAACGTGCTGATGTTCGTAAAATAAGTTTCAGTTATGGATTCATGAGAAGGGGAAACTTTGTGAGGGAGTATGAGAAGCAGTCAAAGTGTTATAGCGGGTTAAATTATTCCTATGAAAAGGTAAGTAAGACAGCATCTTATAAACGATTTTCAAGAACGGATCGACCTTGTTAAAAAGCGTTGGGAGAAGTAAAAAGAGAAATGGAATAGTGCTCTATTTTTCTACAAGAAGTCTGTGATCGCGCGCTATCAAATATGTTGACCATAGTCGCCATCGATAATTCCTCTTAAGCTTAAATCTTCATCAATGTCAGGCCAATGTAGCCCAAATGGAGAAACTTCGATATTGTTTAGTTGTTCATGGCTTGCATTTTCTAGACGTTTGTTGTCCTTGATAGGAAAGGTGATGCAGACCCCGCTTTGTAGGGAAATGATAATCTTCCCCGCTTCATGACGGGCGGATGTTAGGGTTTCAGTCAAAGTATTCATGCCATTTTTCTATGATTAGTTCCTTGTGTGCGTCTGCCAACTCTTCTGCTTTTGAAAGCTCTTTCATCTTGATACCATGAGACTCTCTCAAGATAATTCCATCCTCGATCTCAAAAACAGCCTCTCCACTTTGGTAGCGGACATGGACATGAATGGGACGATGATCGTTGCTATAAAAGAAGAATCGAAAGCCTCCTTTACGAAAGACTGTTGGCATTAACAGAAGATAGCACTCCCCATTATTTCTGCAATCCTATTCTGGATGAATATTGATAATGAAATTAAGGCTAGGTGTCTTATGCTATGCTAGTTTCAGCTCGCAGTTGTTCAGAGTTGCGCGATTTAGGATACTAGCTTGCTAGGGGTAAGTTTTTTGATAAGGATGGCGGTATGGAATTTGATAGAGATGCAGTGAGAGAATTGGTGGTGAAGGTGGGGGAGTTTCAGTTGAAGTATTTTAGGTCGATGAAGAGTGAGTCTACGGAGGTGAAGTCGCTGCGGGAGACGGTTTCGTTTGTGGATGTGGAGTCTGAGAAGTTGCTGATGGATGGACTGATGCCGCTTGTTTCTGGGGCTGGGTTTTATGGCGAGGAGAGCGGTAAGTCTGGGTCGCAAGATCTGGTGTGGATCGTGGATCCGCTGGATGGGACCACTAATTTCCTCAGTGGGCTAGATCATTTCTCGGTTTCAGTTGCGCTGGTGAAGAATGGAAAATCGATTTTTGGGATTGTCTATAAACCTTTCAGTGGAGAAACTTATGAAGGTGAACTGGGTAAAGGAGTTCGCTATAATGGTGAGCTGATGACTGCTCGCATGATTAGTGATCCTTCGGAGGCTTTGTTTTTGACGGGATTTCCTTATCGTTCACCAGATAGGGCTGAGGGGTTTTTTAAGGCTGCTGCTAAAATTTTAACTCTAGGACGTGGTATTCGTAGGTCAGGGAGTGCGGCGCTGGATGTGGCTCAGCTTAGTTTAGGCTGGGTCCAGGGGTTCTGGGAGACCGATCTTCAGCCTTATGATATTGCGGCTGGTCTGATTATGCTGAGTGAGAACGGAATCATTGTAACGAATGAACATGGTGAGGATTTGAATATGTTCACAGATACTCTAATGGTCGCTGCTCAGCCAGCGGTTCATGCTGAGTTGTTAGAGCGGGTGAGGTCGGGGTATTGCTCAGGAAATGATCCAGAACCAGCTTGAAAAATAGCAGCCTGCTGGATGGGATTTACTTTTTGTTAGTTTTACTCACTGCGTTATCGAACCAGTTACCACCTAATTGATTGCCATTAGATTGGTTGTTAGATGTTGGCTTTTGTCTTTGATTTTGTTGTGGTCTGTTCGGTGATCCGCCTGATCTTGAACCTCCACCACCTGCATTCATTTCTGGATTAGCCTTCATGGAAAGGGCGATTCTATTTCTATGAAGATCTATTTCAGTGACGGTGACTTGCACTTTCTGCCCGACCTTGACTACCTCGGCTGGATCCTGGATGAAGTGGTCTGCGAGCTGGGAAATGTGGACTAGTCCGTCTTGATGCACACCGACATCTACGAAAGCACCGAAATTGGTCACGTTGGTGACGATTCCTGGTAGCTTCATGCCCTTCTCTAGATCTGATGGCTTGTCCACACCATCGGCAAAGCTGAATAACTCAAACTGCTTTCGGGGGTCGCGGCCTGGCTTGGAGAGTTCCGCGAAAATATCCTTTAGCGTGGGGAGACCCACTTCTGCTGAGACGTAGTCTTGAAGTTTTATCTTTTTTCTAGCTAAGTCGCTCTTGAGTAAATCATCGATGGTGCAGCCTGCATCAGCCGCCATTTTCTCTACCAGTGCGTAGCGCTCTGGGTGCACAGATGAGCTGTCTAGCGGGTGGGTGGCTCCACGAATACGGAGGAATCCTGCGGCTTGTTCAAATGCCTTGTCGCCGAGACGAGGGACTTTTTTAAGTTCTGCTCTGGAGGTGAATGGACCGTTCTCATTTCTGTAAATGATAAGATTAGCCGCAATAGACTCGTTCAGTCCAGAGACATAGGAGAGGAGTTGTTTTGAGGCGGTGTTGACTTCTACACCGACTCCATTGACGCAGGAGATGACGGTGTCATCGAGGCTGCTTTTGAGCGAGTTCTGATCCACGTCGTGCTGATACTGACCTACGCCGATCGATTTAGGATCTAGTTTTACCAGCTCTGAGAGTGGATCCATGAGGCGTCGGCCGATGGATACGGCGCCGCGCACGGTCACGTCTTTATCTGGGAATTCATCCCGCGCTACTTCACTGGCTGAGTAGATGGATGCACCGGATTCATTGACGATAACGATGGGGATGGAGGAGGGGAGTCCTGCGAGTTTGATCGCGCCTTCAGCCTCGCGAGATGCGGTGCCATTGCCGATGGCGATGGCCTCGATCTGAAATTGCGACACGAGCTTTCTTACCTGCATGATTGCTTCTTTCGCCTGACCTGCGCTCATGGTGAGGAAGAGCACGCAGTCGTAGAGTAGTGTGCCCTGAGCATCTAGGACGACGGTCTTGCAGCCGGTCCTGAATGCGGGGTCGATGGCGAGGGTGCGCTTCTGGCCGAGTGGTGAGGCGAGTAGTAGTTCGCGGAGGTTTTCAGCAAAGACGCGCACCGCTTCTGTGTCTGCGTCTTTCTTGGTCTTCATTCTAAATTCTGTCTCAAGTGATAATGAAAGTAAGCGTTTGTAACAGTCTGTTAGGGTGAGGTCGAGCTGATCATTGATCGGTGTGGCGGGGAGAAATCTGTCTTTCAGAGCATTCAGTGCAGTTTCTTCATCTGCAGAAATTCTCATGAAGAGGAAGCCCTCTTTTTCGCCACGGCGCATGGCTAGAAGACGGTGTGATGGTACATCACGGAGCGGCTCGGACCACTCGAAGTAGTCTTTGAATTTCTGCGCCGCTGGGTCATCGGCCTTTGACATCAGCACGCGGGATGAGATGGTGCCGGTCTTATGGATGATCTCGCGGATCTCGGATTTCGCCTCAGCGTCATCGGCACATCGCTCTGCGAGAATATCACGCGCACCAGCGAGTGCATCCTCTGGAGTGGCCACGGCTACGTCCTTATCGTCACTGATTACCAGATATTGTTTTAGCACGGTTTCTGGGTCAATGCTGTTGTCCCAGATCAGGTCGGCGAGTGGTTCTAGTCCACGGTCCTTTGCCATGGTAGAACGGGTTCGGCGCTTTGGTCTGAATGGTGCGAAGATGTCTTCTAAGCGCGTCATCGTCTCTGCAGCGAGGACTTTTTTATTTAGCTCGGCAGTGAGGAGTTTTCTCTCATCTAGGCTCTTAATGATGGCACTACGTCTACGCTCTAGATCGCCGAGTTGCTGCATTCTATCCCGTATCTGGGTGATGGCTACTTCATCGAGCAGGCCAGTCGCTTCCTTACGATAGCGGGAGATGAACGGAACGGTAGCACCCTCAGCGAGTAGCTTGGCAGTGGCGGCGACCTGAAGCTCACGAATACCTAGTTCCTTAGCTATTTTCGCAGTGAAGTCTAGTTGAGTAGGGGATGAAGTGACTGGAGGATTAATGGCTGGGGATATCATGCTTGCACCACTCTTAGTGATTTTTGACGAGTGAGAAGCCAGAATTTAAACTCTTGTCATGCGATACATCTGCGGGGTGGTAATTTCAAAAAAACAACCGTGAATTACCTCTAGTGAAGTTGCTAAAGCCTAATTTTTTAAATTTAAGAGACAGCTACATTGATTATATACTTTAATGGAAAATAGGCGGTTCAGAAACATTTTACCATAATCAGGGTGTTCTTATTTACTTCACTGGCCGCTTTAATAGGTCCTCTGGGGCACCTTCCTCATCTCCCTCGTCCTCTGCAGCCGGGGGTTTGGCATTGGAGTCGTAGGGAATCCATTTCTCTACGAAGTGGTCGCTTCTCATGATGGAAGTATTGATGCCAATCGCGGCGTCTAGTCGCTTAACTTGTTCGGGATCAATGGGAAGTTCCAGCGGGCGGTGAAGTAGTGAATATCGACTGACTCCTGCTACTTTAGTAAGCCAGATTTCAGGGTTTAAGCCGAAGAAGTTTTTAGCTTGAGAATTCTTAATCTGCTCCAATCCGAATGCGTTTGCTTCTTGGGAAGTTTTAAATGATTTAATGAACACATATTCTTCTAACAGATTGATGCGGTCACGTAGTCGCTTCGTCGTCTCTGCTGAGATCTGGAGGACATGGGTATTGTAGTCTGTTTCGGTGTCTATCTTGAACACGAGATAAATACTTTCTGCGTCTGAATAGACCTGTAAGATAGACTTCTCCATTGGGTCCTTTGAGATGATCTCCAATGGGATTTTAAGACCAGCAAGGATATCTTTAGTCACCAGGACAAGCTTCTTATCCAGCATGATGTTACCATTCAGCCAGCTAAGTCTATTGATCCATTCTGGTTTCTCTGCAGGGATGAGTGGAAGGTGGTAGCTAGTGAGGATGGTGGATAGCAACACATCTTTATTTTGACTCTGCACAAATCTCGTGATCTTGGCCTGAGTGTTAGGGTCGTTGTGGTTAGCATCTACCGTGTAGAGGATGTCTGCAATGACGGTGGAAGAGATGATGGTGCCGTCCAGCTTAGAGTATTCGTTGAGATTCTTGATCTCACGCCATTCGTAGTAACTTCCTTGATTGTCAGTTTCTGTTAGAAAAGTGGCGTAAAATTTCTCGTTGGAGCCGAGAAAAGTCTCATTTGTCTTATTTGCCCAGTCAGGAGTGGCAAGCAGTGGAAGCAATGATACGAACCATAAAATAAGTAATTTCATAATGTCGAGATCATGCCTAGAATGGATCCAGTAATCAAGATATAAATACATCTTAACAATGTGCGATTCCTATAAGCCAGTTTCTAAATACTACGATACGATAAGCTCTATTTTTAGTCTGGGCCAGATTCCTAAATGTAGAAATGCGTTTATGGTTGAAATTTTAGAGGCTCTCAGGGGGAGGAATCCAACTAGATTAGAGGTGTGTTTTGCAGGTGCTGGGCATGCTGTTGAAGCAATCTCTCTCGCAGAAGAGGGGGCGCTGGTCACCGTGGTGGATACTTCTGCTAGTATGCTCGAAGTGTTTCAGCGAAAACTAAGTCATAGATCAGACGTCACAAAAGCGAGGGTGAAGATCATCCATGGTGACATCAGAAACGTGTCGAATCGCTATGACTGGGTGGTGGCAAATTTCTTCCTAAATGTGTTTCCTGAGTCTGAAATGGTTAAGATGGTGGATACCTTGTTAGAGAGATGCAGCTCACACGGGAGTTTAGTGGTTGGCGACTTTTACTATAATACTGAGGGAAACGGATTAAAGAGAACACTACAAAAAATGAATTGGGCCCTCGCTCTATCAGTTTTCCGCATACTGGTAAAAAACGCCAATCACCCTATCTATGACTACAGAGTGTATTTAAGCAAACGAGGTTGGAATAGTGACGAGGTAAAGCAGTTTGGATTGCTAGGGGTAAGTTTTTATCAGTCGGAGAAATTCACAAAGATAATGGCATAAGAGCATCACTGGCCGAAGCTAAATCAGTAAGCTCTCATCACTACGCGCAATTGAGAGGAGGGATTAAATCACCTATTTTCAGAAAGTGTCTTGAGTGGTGAGGCGATGCTGTCTAGTTTCTAACAAACAAGCTGGAATTGAGTCCGATGCCGAACTAAATTTATAATCTATGAGTAAAACAACTGAGACAGAAGTCAAATGGATGCTGAAAGCTGCGCCAGATTCCGCCATTGCGGATCATGCTGGCGTGCCCGCTATCCTGCTGCACTTGCTGGCTCAGAGGGGAGTGCAGGATCCGGATGATGTGGATTTCTTTCTAAATCCTAAGCTTCAAGATCTCTCAGACCCCTATGATTTGCCAAACATGCAGGCGGCTGTGGAGCGGATCTTCCGCGCGGTAGACGCGAATGAGAGAATCCTTGTTTATGGCGACTATGATGTGGATGGCGTCACAAGCGTGACGCTGATGCTGCGGATACTTTCTGCCTACGGGCTAGAGGCTAGTTTCTTTATTCCTAAGCGTGGTGAAGAAGGATACGGACTCAGTGAGCTAGCGATCGAGCGGATGCTAGAGATTGAGAAGAATATCCCAGAGAAGGGTGGCGTGGACCTGGTTATCACAGTGGACTGCGGGACGGCATCACTGGCAGAGATAGAAATTTTGAATAACAAAGGGATCGATGTCATCGTAGTGGATCACCATGAGATGAGCGAGGCAGGCACCCCGGATTGTATCGCGGTGGTGAATCCTAAGCTAGGCGAAGATCATCATTACCTCTGTGCAGCAGGGGTAGTTTTCAAGCTCACTCACGCACTACTTAAGGAGCGGATGCTGGAAAATTTCGATCTGAAAGAATGTCTCGATTTAGTAGCAGTAGCGACCATTTCGGACATCGTCCCGCTGGTGGATGAGAATAGATTGCTAGTCCGTCATGGATTGAAAAGATTACCTCTAACAAGTAATCACGGTCTGAAAGCACTGCAAGATATTGCGGATCTCAAAGGCAAACTCACCAGTATGGATGTGGGCTTCCGTATCGGTCCTAGACTGAATGCAGCGGGACGGATGGACCAGCCTGATGAGGCTCTGAATCTCCTGATGGCTGATAATGTGTCAGAGGCTAAGGCTCTGGGGGCTAAGCTAAATGACTTCAACATCGAGAGACAGCAACTTGAAAAACGCATTAGAGAAGAGGCGATGACGATGTTGCTAGAAAAATTTGACCCAGTGAACGATCCTGTGATAGTGCTTGGCTCGCGTGACTGGCATCCGGGCGTGGTGGGGATTGTGGCATCGCGCTTGATGCGGATGTATTACAAACCAACATTTATTATCGCTATCGATGAACATGGCGTGGGTAAGGGGAGCGGCAGATCTGTGGAAGGAATAAGTCTCGTAGGAGCTATCCGCGCCTGTGATGAGCATCTCATTACGGGCGGTGGCCACGATATGGCGGCTGGGCTCAGCATCGATGAAGATCAACTGAATGCCTTTCGTGAAGGCTTTGGCAGATACGTGTTAGAAAACACCTCGTTATCTGAGCGGACGCCGCGTATCTATGTGGATGCGGAGATTGCTTTTGAGCAGCTTTCATTAAAGTTTCTCGATAGCTATGAACTGCTCCAGCCATTTGGCAGCAAGAACCCACAGCCGTTATTCATGAGCAAGAAAGTATGGCTCACAGAGGCTCCACGCAGGCTGAAGAACCAACACTTGAAGCTCTTCATGCGTCAGGGTGTCGTTGAGCATGATGCTATTTTCTTTGGTGGTGGCGAGCGGGATCTACCAGATCCACCGTGGGATGTGGCATTCACAATCGATAGAAACACCTTCCGTGGCGTGACCTCGCTACAGGTAGTGATCCAGGATATACGAGCTGCCCAGTAGGCAATAGAGAGATAGACGGGAATGGAAACTTGGGCAGGAAATGATGTGATCGCAGAGATAGGGATACTCGTTCCCAAGGAACTGCTAGCTTTGACATCAGTAGCTGTGGAAACGGTCATGGATTTGTTAGATCGGGTGCCTAAGCGTTACGAGGATCGGCGCAGGTTCGATGCATTCCCCACTCAGGCAAGTAGTCAGCCAGTCTGTTTACGTGGCATGGTGGTGGATACAGGTCGAAAATTCTTCGGAGGACGTGGCGGAGTTTACGAGGTGGTAGTTCAGGCTGGAAATGAAGTAGGATTTGGCGAGAACAGTATCACTTGCAGATGGTTTAACGCTCCTTATATTAGTAAAATTTTAGCAGTAGGCCATGAAATAGTCCTGTATGGCAAACCCAGGGATGTGAATGGGAAACTGATTGTAGATCATCCTGAATTCGAAATAATTAAGGAAGGGGAGGAGAATAAAGAGAGTGTCCATGTGGAGAGGATTGTCCCTGTTTATAAGAATATTTCAGGCATCACTCAGCGGAGATTACGCGAGATCGTTTTCCTTCTGTTGGAGGGGGTGGATGGTGATTCCCTTAGCGGAGAATTCATCGTAGATGAAAGTTATCCTCGTATTGATGCCTACCGCGAGGTGCATTTCCCTAGTGAAATGGAACAGGTAGAAGCAGCGCGGAGGTTTTTCGCGTTAGAAGAATTTGTAAGTCTGCAGCTAGAAGTGGCTAGACGAAGGAGAAAGTATCACCAACAACAAGGCAGAGTGCAAGCGATGAAAATGCACTTACTCACCGAGTTCTATCAGAGCTTGCCGTTTGACCTAACAGAGGCGCAGAAGCGTTGCGTGAAGGAAATTATCCACGATATGCGTAGCTCGCTCCCGATGAACCGGATGCTACAGGGCGATGTGGGATCTGGTAAAACGTTCGTGGCACTCTGCGCAGCATTACTCGCAGTGGATAGTGGTGCGCAGGTAGCGCTCATGGCTCCCACACAAATTCTAGCGGAGCAACACTATCTCACATTTCGTAAGTGGCTAGACCCATTGCAGGTGAGGGTGGGACTAACGACATCTGATCGGGATGAGCAGGGGGAAATGAGCTGGTCTAAGAAACCGCAGATTCTCATCGGCACGCACGCACTGCTGTATGGAAAAAATGTCTTCGACGATCTTGGCTTAGTCATCATCGATGAACAGCATAAATTCGGAGTCGAACAGCGCGGTAAACTGGTGCGTAAGGGTGTGATGCCAGATGTCCTCGTGATGACCGCCACACCCATTCCGCGCACCCTCACACTGACCATCTACGGAGATCTTGATGTCTCAGTGATCGATGAGCTACCCAAAGGCCGAGGTAAAATCATCACTGGGGTTCGACCCAAGGCAAAGGTCAGTGATGTGACTAAATTTCTTAAAGAACAGCTCGATGAAGGGCGGCAGGCATACATTGTCTATCCGCTAGTCGAGGAAAGCGAATCGCTCAAGGCAGGTGCCGCCACCGTAGAATATGAGAAGTGGCAGAAGCGTCTCGGCCCCCATCAGGTCTCGCTGGTGCACGGTAAAATGTCAGCCGATGACAAGGAGCAAGTGATGAAGGATTTCCGAGGAAACACCAGCCAAGTTCTGGTCTCTACCTCAGTCATCGAAGTCGGGGTGGATGTGGCAAATGCGAGTGTGATGGTGATCTATGATGCGGAGAGGTTCGGCCTATCCCAGTTGCACCAGCTCCGGGGCAGAATAGGCAGAGGCGTGCACAAGAGCTACTGCATCCTCGTGACCAAGGCGAAAAATCCAGAAGCGATAGAAAAACTACAAGTGCTCGCCGATACCATCGATGGCTTCAAGATCTCCGAAGCAGACCTGAAAATGCGTGGTCCAGGTGATGTCCTGGGCACCGAGCAGAGCGGCCTAGCCGACTTGCGCTTCATCGAATATCTAGCCGACGTAGATCTCATCCGCGAAGCCAGAAGACTAGCCGATGAGATATTGAATAGTGAGGTTTGAATGGTGAATGGTGAATGGAGAGTGATTGCTGATTTCTGATCGCTGAGGGCTCTCTCTGCTTTTAGATCCTTACGTTACGGTTTAAAAACCGAATACTCCCAGTATCCACTCCGCCATTTCTTATCTGCTGGAGCAGCGCTATCATAGCTGATATAGCTACTCATTACTTTTGATCTTTCATCAGAGTATGATAAATATAAATACCATCATGAACAAGAACCCATCAAAGCTCGCTCAATACGCGCCACTCGTCACCATCATCGGATTAGCAGCTCTGGGCTCAGTCGCTTTATCCAGAACCGAGGGTTACAGCATGGATCGATTCATGCATCTGTTTATGGGGCTATTCCTTCTTCAGTTCTCTGCCTTGAAATTATTTGATGTCAGAGGCTTTGTTAAAGGGTTTGCTAAATACGACCTCCTCGCGATGCGCAGCAGAACCTACGGGTTGATTTACCCGTTCTTAGAATTAACCCTAGCGCTCGGTTATCTAGCGGGTGGTGCAATATGGGTTTACATCGCCACCTTCATTCTCATGGGCTTCGGAGCAGTGGGCGTCCTCAGAGCATTAGCGAAGGGACTCGACACCAACTGCGCCTGCCTAGGCACCACCCTAAAAGTCCCACTCTCCACAGTAGCCATCACCGAAAACGTCTCCATGGCAGCCATGGCCATTTTCATGTTTATTACGCATACGATTTAATCATACTCAATCAAATCCACTAACCAACCATCATGAAAACCAAACAGATACTGGTTGCAGTTCTTATCCTATTCGTCACCTCCTGCGCTTCATCTATCTCACAGCCCAGCAAAGAAGAACTGGCCGCCGCTAAACCTTACCCACTAGACACTTGTCTAGTCATCGACCGACCACTCAGCGAAACCAAGAAAACCTACACCAAGATTTACAAAGGTCAGCAAGTGAAGTTCTGCTGCACCAACTGCATCAAAGCATTCGATGCCAATCCAGAACTTTTCATGCATAAGCTCAAGTAGTAGCACCACTCGTATGCAGTAGCCATCAGAGAGAATGACAACCAATCCAATATTGTGACTTGCACAAGCACTCGTCCCACTCTAACTTCCAATTTAATTCAACACGGAGAGTGATGCATGCCTGGTGGTGGCCGCGGTCTTCAAAACCGTTGTGGGGCTGTTACGGTCCCGGGTTGGTTCAATTCCTTCCCTCTCCGCCGTGTTGAATATTAATTAGTTATGGGTGGTATGACAGAATCCGTTGTTTCCTTTAACGCAACTAATTTGCGCTTACTATGCATATTCATGCACCTTTATGCATATAAAACGGCACTTTTTTGGCACACTTTTTTTCAGTGGTTATTGCAACCGCTAACACCTAATACGAAACCTCAAGCCAATGTTGTGAAAATCATCACTCAACAACGCCCCTGATTTAATAATCGCATTAGCTTCATTGTATGCTAAATCCTCTTTGTTTTCATGGAATCTCAACACCTCAAAACTAAACTTGTTTTTGCCAAGCCTTAGAATGTCCTCTGAAAGCGTTTTGCTTGATCCTTGGTAAGTTTGCCAATCTGATTTTACGACGCGGTGACGTTTGCTTTTTCGCCCTTTAAGCAGTATACGATAGGTATAAATATATGGTAGAATCTTGGCAAGATGTGATAAATGACGACTCAAGAAGCGGTATAACATTTCGGTACTTGGATTCAATAAATAAACGCAACTTTTGATTAGCAGGAAGTAAACTGTTAAATTGAAAAGGGAAAGGTCCGAAAACCCTTCACTTTTGATTCAATAATTACTTCACTGCTGCCCGATCAAAAGAAGCCATGAAGCACATTACATCTGAAGAAAGACATACTATCAATTAGTTAAGATGTGATTATTAACTTTCTAACCTTATTCACAGTCGTCGGTGATTTTTGAAGAATAGAAGCCACGTTACGTATGGAAATCCCTTTTTTGAGTAACTTTATCACATCAGTGTGCTTGCTCATCAAATCTAAATTACTTGTGCCAGTTCCGCAAGGTCGCCCTAGTATGCGCCCTTTTCGTTTTGCTTCCCTGAGTCCAGATTTCACACGCTCTGATAGGGTCTCACGTTCGTTTCTCGCCATTTCAGCTAGTAAGGCGAACATGATGCTTGCGGCAGGGTTTCTTTTCCCGTCAGGGAGTAAGGTCTCAATCTGCTGCGCGTGCCAGTAAACAGAGACCTTCAACTCTTCTAGCTCCTCAACAAATTTATGTGCTATAGAATTTTTACGAGCTAGGCGACTTACTTCATGAACTAGCACTTTATCGATTTCACCGTTTAGAGCTAGTTCTATGCATCTTCTCAATCCAGAACGAGACTCAACACTTGCGCCACCAGAAATACTTTCTTCTAAGATTTCTACTACTTGGTAGTTTTGCGATTGCGCATATTCAGTTAGTTCTGAGATTTGACGGCTAGTTTCCTGCTTTGCAGTGGAAACTCTAACAAGGATTGCAACTGGTGTCTTTTTCATGGTTCTAGTATTGGTTAGTGTATCAGATTAAAGGTTGGCTGATGAATCCGCTTCATGCATTGAATCTACGTTAAAATATCGAAGGATTCATGTATCAGCGAAAACAGTGCTTTATTCTGTTACGTCAGAGAGTGTCTGTCTACCTGGAACCAGGAGTTTTTCATGGTGAAAGCTTCTAGATTTCATGTAGACTTCTTAAATCGCATAGGGTATTTATTACATCATGCAGGATGGAACTAAGACAGCTATGGATATTGAAACTTTTGAAGATGATTTACTCGGATTGAAAGAGTTCTCAGAAAAACTAGGGAAGTTCATCAAAACAGAACATAGATATGTTGAGGGCAGCCTCGTTATCGCACTGAGTTCAAAATATGGATCAGGTAAGAGTGCTTTCTTGCGTATGTGGAAATCCTCTCTTAAAGGTGAAGATGGCTCACCCTTAGTAATCTCCTTAAATGCTTGGGAGAGTGACTATTTTGGCGATCCGCTATTCGCTATAATTTCTGAACTTGCGGCAAGCCAAGATCCAGAAAGCGACCCAGCAAAGAAAATAATAAATGCAGTAAAGGATTTTGGATGGTTTGCAACAGCAGTAGGGGGACAAATAGTGAAAAAAGCGACAGGTGTTGATGCCGTGGCGGCGGGCAAACTACCTGAAGTTAAACAAGCGAAGAGGAACGAGGGACTGAAGACGACAGGCGACACATTTTCTGTATACGAGGGAAGGAAGAGAGCCATGAATTCTCTGAAAGATGCAATCCAAGAACTTGTAGGTGGAGATAAACCTAGAGTCTTGTTTCTTGTCGATGAGTTAGATAGATGTAGACCTGACTATGCCATTTCTTACCTAGAAACAATTAAGCACATCTTTGATATACAAGGCGTAGTGTTCTTGTTAGCTGCGGATCGACAACAACTCGAAAACTCTGCTAGAATGGCATTTGGTAAAGATCTTGATTTCGATGAATACTATAGAAAGTTTATCCATAGGGAAATAAGTCTTCCCGAGCTAACAAACGAGAATTATAAAAGTCTTGCGGATAAATACGTTCACTTCTACCTGAAGGGAGAGGGGGATAGAAAATGTGCAACCGAGCTAGGACAGTATAGGGAGAAGTATATCAAAGAGCTTATATCTGGTCTGAAGCTAACTCCAAGACAAATACAAGAAGTGTTTAGGATGCTGGGACATCTTTTTGAAGCGCAAGATCATGAAAAAGAAGGTAAGTTACTATGGTGCATATCGGTAGGTTCAATACTGATGGCAGCTCTGAAGATAGGCAATGACAAAGCCTATAGATCAATAGGAGTTGAGAAACTGGAGCCTATTGAAGCAAAGAAGATTCTTACTGATATTACAGGTAGTAAACAGGTTAGCTGGTGGTTTACTCTTATACTCTCAGGTGGCGGGTTGAAAATTAAGGATGGTCAGGAATACAAGGATGTAATGGTCCAAGCGGGACTACTAGAAGAGGGGCAAGAAATGACGGATACGAGTCAATGGAGTCAGGGTTGGGGTCATGAATCATCAGATAGATTTTCTCAGATTTATGATAAGTTAGAGAGGCTAGCACAATGGGTATAATAAGTTAGATTTAATTCCTCAAATATACCCTTACATTTTTTCGTAAGTAGTTTGTAGTAATTTGCAATTCTGACATTGGTTACTTTCTTCTATTTAGGGGAGATGCTTTAGATTACAAAGTATAGGTCTCATTGACGAAATCCTTTTAAGTATAAGGCAACTCTTTTAGTATTGGTAGTGTGAAACAAGACTCCGCCTCTTGTGTGAGAGTTATGTGGATCGCTATAGTGTAGAATATCCAAAGACTATGTTTTTTGATTAATATTTAGCTTAGTTGATCAACCATGCACGCTTTAGCGGGCTTTCAATTTAAGAAACACCTCGCCCCTCATTATAAGGGGACGAGGCTGATCAACTTTCATTTTGAAGTATCCACCATGAATGCAACTGCTCAAATGATACGACGGCTTGACCCTGTCTGTTCGCATCTCGCAGCTACACCGCCAGCATTACTGCTTAAATAAAAAAGGTCTGTCCCTCTATAAGAAAATAATTGACGTGTTCGCATGATCATGTATTCTTTCATTCATGAGGATGAAGAGGAAGCATCAGTTGATACCAGACCATGAGGAGAGGGCTGGTATTTATCACTGTGTGAGCCGGTTTGTTCTCAAATCCTACTTGATGGATGATGCTGGAAAGGAATACATGCGGCTCACTATGCGCAAGTATGAGGCATTTTGTGGGGTAAGAATCCTCACATATTGCCTAATGAGTAACCACATCCACCTTTTAGTAGAAGTGCCGCCGAAACAGGATGCAGAGCTACTCTTAGACGTATCAGACTCAGAATTTTTAGACCGGTTACGTTCCGTGTATAGCGAGGGCTATGTGACTGAGCTTGGCGAACGCATTGAGAAATCTAGAGCAGATGCTGTGGAGGCTGATGCACAGGGTTTGACTGATGATCAAGGTCGTTCAGCAGGGGAGCTTTCTGATATTTACATCCGAAATCTCAAGCGTCCATTCGTGCGCAGAATGTGCGATCTAAGTGAGTATATGAAAGCGATCAAGCAGTGTTTCACTCAATGGTACAACCGAGAAAACGGAGTGAGGGGGACTCTTTGGGAAAGCCGATTCAAAAGCGAGCTGGTGCAGAGCGGATACGCAGCTCAGACAGTGGCCGCCTATATCGATCTCAATCCTCTCAGAGCGAATATGGTGCAAGACCCGAAGGATTATCGTTGGTGTGGCTACGCGGAAGCAGTGGCAGGGAAAAAGGAAGCTCAGTTAGGTCTTCTGAGTGTGATGCAGGGAGTAGAAAAAATGGTGCCCAATGTAGAGCTGTTAGGAGAATTATCACAGAACTGGAAACAGGTGATGGGGGAATACAGAATGGTTTTAGCGGTCGATGGCGCAGTGTCAGATCCAGCATCACAAGTGGCGGCAGCACCCATACAAGGCGAACGGAAATCTCAACGACACAAGAAGCGTAAAGGCTTCAGTCGTGAAGAATCTGAACGTATACTGGAGGATGGAGGAAAGCTGAGTAGAGCCGAGCTATTACGCTGTAGAGTGCGACATTTTAGCGATGGCGTGGTGCTAGGGAGTAAGGCATTTGTGAATGAATTTTATCAACGATTGAAATCTGACACACAAAAAGAACCTAGTTACAAAGGTCAGTATGAAAAACGAGAAACAGGAGCACGCAAAATGAAAGCTATGTCCAATGATGATGGTGAATCATTATACAGCATGAGAGACCTGATCAAAGACTCGATTACTTAAATAACTGATCCAGAAATTATCATTTGTCTAATCAAGAGAAACTCTATAAAACGAATAGGGGTCGGCCCTATAATTTAGAATAGTCGTAGATGCAATATGGCAGAAGAGTATAGGTTTTTAGTCTTCCAGAGTCAAAGAGCAAATATCCTTTCCAAATCCACCCCCACACCCCAAAGCCCTGATCAAACTACCTGCATTCATACTGTTAGCTCCCCCATAAAAAGGACCACTTGAGCGCCTGACAAAGTTGGGTTAAACTACAACAATAAACAAGATCTTATGAAGGATGAAAAATATGAGGGGGGGTCTGTGTTGAAGCTGGCGAAGATTGCGCGTCGGGATATTGGTTTGATTCCGACCTAGCTATTTATTGAGACTAGGTAGATTGATCCCTTGGCTCGTTCCTGGAAAATTTTCCACCATGCCTTCTTTATCTGTTGTTGTTATCGGTGGTGTCTGTTAGTTTGCGGTTAGATAATGGTATTCATCGAAGAGAACTGGCGGGCGGGGATTGAGATTTTGATCTTGTGGATCAGCTTGTACCAGCTTTACCGGGTATTCCGGGCTACCAAGGGTGCGCTTATTTTTGTTGGGGTGGTGATGATCCTGGCGGTGGTGACTTCGTTGGCATTCATTTTTGATTTGAGGGTGATTGCTTGGATTCTGCTGCGGTCTGCGGTGGGGATAGGTTTTGCGCTGGTGATTGTGTTCCAACTAGAGATGAGGCAGGCACTAGCTAGGCTGGGTGGGAGCTTCTTCTCCTTTTCGAATGTCCAGAAATTAGAGTTTGCCGAAGGCTTGACTGATGCGGTGATGCAGCTGTCGCACAAACGCATCGGGGCGTTAATTGCGCTGGAGCGCGAGCTAAGCTTAAAGGAGTATTCGGAGAATGGGGTGCGGGTGGATGCTGAGTATTCACCAGAGCTGATCATGACTATTTTCCACCCGATGACTGCGCTGCACGATGGGGGAGTGATCGTGTCTAAGAACCGTATCGCTTCTGCGGGCTGTGTTTTTCCGCTGAGTAGGAATGAAATGTCTGATCGCACGCTAGGTCTGAGACATCGCGCCTCAGTGGGTCTGTCTGAAGAGACAGACTGTGTCTGCATCGTGGTGAGTGAGGAGTCGGGAAGTATCTCTATCGCGATGAATGGGGTGCTGGAGAGAAATCTTAAGGAGAGTGAATTTAGAGAAAAGCTGGAGAAAATATTCGTGCCAGAAGAAGAAGAGGAGGAAACTGATAATGAAGAAGAAAACGGAGAAGAACTGGATAGCGAAGATAGTAGCCTTGATCCTAGCGGTAGCGATCTGGTTCCTGATAAATGAACAGTTTAAGGATGAGGACAAACCTCAAGATTCACAGGAGTCTAAGCGTTAATGAAGATGCAGGAAATAGGCTGGGTGGAGACTTGCTATGATGAGAAGTTTGGCGTGCCTAGGCAGTCTGGCGTGGTCGGTTCAGCGTGGGGGAAGATCACCTTTCAAGAGGACTACCAGAGTGCCGATTTCATCCGTAACTTAGATGGGTTCAGTCATTTGTGGTTGGTGTTTATTTTTCATCAAGCGCTTAACCATGCAACGGTTCAGGGAGCGGTGAAAGCCACGGTGCGTCCACCTAGACTGGGTGGAAATGAGAGGGTGGGAGTGTTTGCATCGCGTTCGCCTTTTCGGCCTAATCCTGTCGGTCTCTCGCTGGTGAAGCTTGAGCGGATTGAGCTTACTAGTGATCAGGGGAGTATTCTGCATGTGAGCGGAGTCGATCTGGTGAGTGGGACTCCGCTGTTAGACATCAAACCTTATATTCCTTATTGTGACTCTGTCTTAGAGCAATGTGGCGAAACTGTTAGATCTGGCTATGTCAATGGAGCGCCAGAAGCCTTACCTGTAGAGTGGTTCGATGAGTTGGTCATTGCCGAAGATTTAAAGCAGCTGATCACCGAGACTATTTCAGTAGATCCTAGACCCGCTTACCATGATGATGAGCGTGAGTATGGTTGTCTGATTGCGGGGGTGAATGTGAGGTGGCAGGTAGTTGGCTCATTGGATAGAGTGGTGAAAATTTTGAGTTGCACCAGAGTCTAATCGGTGACATTTTGTTGCAATGAAATATTTTACGTTATCTCTAGCTGGTATGATTGCCGTTCTCAGCACTTCATGCGGAACATTACCAGAAAAGCCGAAGCTTAATGGACCTCAGTCATCCGAGAGTTCAATCCCATGGAACCGTAGATTACCTGGTGAAGGTCAAGGATTATTAGGCGGAATAGGGCGTTAAACAGTCAGGGAGGTAGCTACTAGCAGAAGAGACCTTTGTTTTCTTTGTTTGTGAGCAAATAGCGGTTTGTTCGGAAATATGTTCCTGCCTTGCTACTCTCACTATTTTGTTTTTCTATCAAACCACGATCACTGTTCAAATAGTATTATGTGGTCTTACCACTCTGCCATTCGGTAGCCGGATTAATCTGAGGTGTCTTTAAATGTAAGAAAAGCTTGCATTTAGCCCAGATTCTGATTTCTTTCCCCTGTCTTCGAGTGAAGACGCCGTGCCCACGTAGGGTGGTTTGGTTTGAAATTCCTCATTCAACATGAATAGAAAATTTCTTGCTGTGCCAGAATACACATTAACATTCAAAAAACAATATTATGAGCGACATCAATCTAGCTGATTTCAAGCTAAACGAAAAAGACACAGGTAGTTCAAGCTACCAGATAGCAATTCTAACAGGACGTATTGCCGCACTCACTGAGCATCTTAAAGTAAATAAGAAAGATGTATCTAGCAGACGTGGACTACTGAAAATGATTGCTAAGAGACGTAAGCATCTCGACTACATCAGAGGCAAGTCTGAAGAGAACTACAAGAAGCTGATCGACGGTCTCAAACTCCGCCGATAAACAATTTTCAGAGGGTCACGGTTCACTCCGTGGCCTTTTTCGATTCATAGAACAGCTTTTTAAAGCGGTTCGATGAGTGGAGTGAGAGGACAGATCGTCTGTAATCCCATTTCCTGAGTGACAATAAAGGTTATTTTACTCGAAACACAGAAGTGTCTATTGACTTAAATTTGCTCAAACGGAGCAAGCGATGCGCTAGGCGAGGACGACAGAAAAAAGAAATTAAAAGATAATAATATGGAAATGAATATACACACGGTAACCGCCAATGTAGGCGCTAACCCAATTACCTTCGAAACAGGTAAAATGGCTAAACTCGCTGATGGCGCAGTAGTCGTAAGATCAGGAGAGACAACAGTCCTAACAACTGCTTGTTCACTCACTAGAATCAAGCCGGGCCAATCATGGTTCCCACTCTCTGTAGAGTATAAAGAAAGAGCATTCGCAGCTGGTGTTTTCCCAGGTGGTTACTTTAAGCGTGAAGGACGCCCGACCGAAAAGGAAATTCTCACATGCCGTATGACTGACCGTCCGCTACGCCCACTATTCCCTAAAGGATACCTCTACGAAACACAGATCGTGGCCCTCATGCTTTCAGCTGATGGCATCAACGATGCTGACATTCTCGCAATGAACGGTGCATCTGCAGCACTTTCTATCTCAGACATCCCATTCGCTCGCCCTATCGGCGCGGTGCGTATCGGCCGTGTGGATGGTGAGTTCGTAGTGAACCCTACATTTGACCAACGTGAAGAATCTGACCTCGACCTCGTCTACGTGGGAGACCACCAGAACGTGATCATGATCGAAGGTGGCGCTGACCAGGTTCCTGAAGAGGAGTTTGTTAAAGCTCTCTACTTCGCTCAGACTCAGGTAGAAATCCTCGTTGCTGCTCAGGAAGAGCTCAAGGGACTCGCTGGTAAAGAGACTCGTCCATACGATGTTTCAGTTGCTGAGCAAGACCTCCTCGACATTGCTTACGAAGTAGCAGGTGACCGCATCGAAGGTGCTATCTACGCTGCTTCTAAGGTTGAGCGTGCTACTAAAGTTGGCGCACTCAGAAAAGAAGTTGAATCAGTGATCATGGAGCGTTTCCCTGACACCACAGACTTCCAGATCGATCAGGCATTTGAATTCCTCCAGAAGAAGGCATTCCGCATCTCTATCATGGAGAAGGGCACACGTGCAGATGGCAGAAAGCCAGCTGAACTTCGTGACCTCTACGCTGAAGAAGGTCTGCTTCCTAAGGTGCACGGTTCAGCACTCTTCGCACGTGGAGAAACTCAGGCACTTGCCGTTTCCACACTCGCACCAGCTGACGAGAAGCAGTATTTCGATAACTATGCAGGTGGAGAAGACAGCAAGCGCTTCATCCTTCACTACTCATTCCCTCCTTTCTCGGTAGGTGAAGCTGGTCGTTTCGGTGGTCTTAACCGCCGTGAAATTGGACATGGTAACCTCGCTGAGCGTTCAATCGCTCCAGTGATCCCAGCAGCAGAAGATTTCCCATACGCAATCAGAACAGTTTCAGAAGTGCTTGAGTCAAACGGCTCATCATCAATGGCGACAGTCTGTGCAGGCACCATGTCACTCATGGGTGCAGGTGTTCCTCTTCTCAACCCAGTTTCTGGTATCTCAGTAGGTCTTGTGACTGAGTTCAACGAAGCAGGTGAAATGGTCAAGTATGAGCGTCTTCTCGACATCATCGGATCTGAAGATTTCTATGGCGACATGGACTTCAAACTCTGCGGAACTCCTGACGGTGTGACCTCTTACCAGCTTGACCTCAAGCTAGACGGTATCCCACTCAAAATTCTTGAAGAGGCAGTTTATCAAGCCAAGGAAGGCCGTGAGGTCATCCTTGAGAAGATGCTCTCTGTAATTTCTGAGACAGCTGCTATTAATGAAAATGCTCCACGTATTGAGTCAGTGAAAATTGACGCAGACAAGATCGGCATGCTTATCGGGCCTGGTGGCAAGAACATCAAGGCGATCCAAGCTGAGTCAGGCGCTGACCTCAACATCGAAGATGACGGCACCGTCCACATCTACGCTGCTAAGAAGGAAAGCCTCGACCGTGCAGTTGAGATGGTGAACCAAATGTTCGCAGAAGTAGAAGTGAACAAGACTTACAAAGGTAAGATCGTTTCGACAACCGCATTCGGTGCTTTTGTTGAGGTTCTTCCTGGTAAGGACGGACTCATCCACATCTCTGAGCTCGCTGAAGGCCGCGTAGAGAAGACTGAAGACGTCGTTAAAGTTGGTGACGAAGTCACCGCTAAGTGCATCGGGATCGATGACAAAGGTCGCGTAAAAATGTCCATCAAAGCAGCACTCAGAGACGCTAAGAAGACAGCTCCAGCTGCGGCAGAAGGTTCAGACGACAGCAACGAAGGCGGTTGAAGCATTTAATGCGTTGTTAGTTCTAACGACCTAAGAAAAATCACCAAGCCCCACTAGAGAAATCTAGTGGGGCTTTTTATTTTCTTTGCCTCGTGTCTTTTAAAGGGTTAATAATCTGTATGTTTTATCCTAAAATTCTCTTCACTTCTTTTCTGGCGACAACGACACTGCTCAGTGCGCAAGTAGTGCCGGCACAGATACCACCTGGTGACCACGTTCTAATGATCACCATTGATGATCTTAATGACTGGATTGGCTGTCTTTCTGACCCCGCAGATCCAAAGAAGGCTAACGGACATGTCACTGGTCGAGGTCATCCTCAGGCAAAGACGCCGAATTTAGATCGTCTTGCTAAGCGCGGCATACTTTTTACCAATGCCCACTGCCAGGCTCCAATTTGCCGTCCTTCACGCGCGAGCTTTATGTCAGGACTTCGACCCACGACCACGGGTCTTTATGGAAATCGCCCTCAATATGATGGTAAAGGTAAGTTGCAACCAGGTAATCAGGTGCCGTGGATGACACAGCGTTTTGAGCAGGCTGGATACGAAGTTTTCACGGCTGGCAAACTTCTTCATGCAAGTCGAAATAAACCACTAGGTGGTATTCCTTGTTTCAAGACTAGTCAGGGTCCTTACCCTCCCAAGAAGCTTGTTGTTCCGCCAGAGGTTGCAAAGCCTAGCATTTGGGACATCGGTGCATTTCCTGAAAAGGAGGAAGACTATACTGATCTGCGCATTGCAAAATGGACAGCAGGCAACATCGCTAAGCCATTGAAACCAGGGGATAAACCACGCTTTATGGCTTTAGGCTTTTACAATCCTCATTTACCTTTATTCGCGCCAAAGAAATGGTTTGATGCTGCGCCATCGAAAAAAGATGTCATATTACACGCCACACGCGCTGATGATATGGACGACCTCCCGCCGATCGCAAAGCGCATCGCTTCCCGTGTTTCATTTCAGGAAGCTGCAGATTGGGCACGTTCCTCAGAAACTAACCTACGGACATTAACACAAGCCTACCTTGCCTGCACAACAGCTATGGATGATGCACTAGGGCATACTCTAGATGCACTCGATAAAAGTGATATGGCGGACAATACTTGGATTGTTGTTTTCTCTGATCATGGTTGGCACCTAGGTGAAAAAAACCATATTGCTAAGCAAACTCTATGGACTCGTTCTACTAGTGTCCCGCTCATTATTGTCCCTCCCAAGCGTTTGACAGACACGCCACGTGGAGCTCGCTGCGAAAGAGCCGTTGAGTTGTTAGATATCTATCCTACTCTCGCAATAGCAACAAAACTACCTTCAGCTAAAAGCGATAAACTTCTTGATGGGATGAGCCTCATGCCTTGGATCGAAAACCCTTCTGCTAAGAAAGAACGCCCAGCAATCACCACGATCTACGCGCATAATCACAGCCTGTGCGATACTCGCTGGCGTTATACTCGTTATGCAGATGGCAATGAAGAACTATACGATCGCCAAAAGGATCCTCACGAGTTTGATAATCTAATCAAACAGAAGGAAAACCGCGCTGACTTACAGACTGCGGTGAAAAGACTCTCCGCGTGGATTCCGAAAAAGGAACCTCGTGGACCAGATTTGGTTGATGATAGGGTGAAGAAGTAACACAGCACTGAGTGATAAACCCAAAGGCTGATACAGATTTTAGCCACTTAACAAAAAGGATAACACTAATCTTAAGTTTCCTAATGGAGTGCTAGAGCAGTTGAAAAAAGACTCTGTTACTGGTGATCCATTTGGTAGAGGAGATAAATTTAATGAGACTTATTTTAATGAGACTTATCTCAAGGGGTATTTTTCGATTATAGTGAATGACAGAGGTGAAACGCGCTTATCGATAAGACACCAAGGATGGAGACCAATGCAGGGAATGGGAGATAAGAAGATATTTCGAAGATAAGAAAACCAAATTCTAGAATGAAGAACTACTAGAATCAAAGCTATTAGCTATTGTTATATGGTTTACTTATTAGCAGACATGGGGTATATTAGTAATAATGACTTGAGAGTCTCTAGAGTTCTTTTGTGGTCATTTTATTAATCACTTTAACAACTATTTATTATGAGCCTACCTCCAAGTATATTTAATGACGTTCTCGGTCCCGTGATGCGTGGGCCTAGTAGTTCGCATAGTGCGGCGGCTAATCGGATGGGTCGTATTGCTCGTAATCTTGTTGGTGAGCCGATCACCAAGCTGATTGCGAATTATGATCCCAACGGTGCTCTCGTGACGACTCATAAAGATCAAGGCACGGACTTAGGTTTGTATAGTGGTATTCTTGGCTGGGAGCCGCATGATGAGCGTCTGGGGACGTATCCGCAGGCTTTGGAAGAGGCGGGGATTGAGGTGCTTGTGAATTATGTTTCTTACAATGCTCCGCATCCTAATTTTTATCGCTTAGAAATCATCGGCGAGAGTGGCACTTCGTATTATTTAGATGCTGTTTCTACTGGTGGCGGAATGATCGAACTGCGTGCTATTGATGGTATTCCACTTGGCGGCGCGGGAGATCTCCACGCGACACTTTTCTGGCTAAATCAAAAACCTCAAAGCGAGGCCTATGCTGATTCAACGATAGCTGGAGAATCCGAAAATGTCACATGGCTACCAGGGAATGATAAGGGTGGTCTATTACGCTTTGATTCACGAAAAGTCCCTTCAACAGAAGAGGTTTCAAAACTGAGTGTCGCATTGGGTGCATCGCGTCACCGCACTCTACTTGCAGTGTTGCCAATCCTTTCTAGGGCAAATCTATCCGTGCCTTTTGTTAGGTGTGGTGAGATGGAGGTTCATCCTGAGTTTGCTGATCGACCGCTGTGGGAGAGTGCCGCTTGTTATGAAGCTGCGCGTGGTGGGATTTCACCTGATGAAGTGATGGAACGGATGAAGGTTCTGGCAAAGATCATGGCTGATGCTGTTGCTGATGGGCTGAAGGGCACTGAATATGAAGATCGCATCCTGCCAGCTCAGAGCCCCGGCTTTGCTGAAGCTGAAAAAGAAGGTCGATTAATTCCTGCTGATATCAATAACCGCATCATCAGCTATGTTTCCGCACTGATGGAAATGAAGTCATCTATGGGGATCATCGTCGCCGCTCCTACTGCAGGCTCCTGCGGCGCGATGCCAGGTGCTGTATTAGCTATAGCTGATGCGCTGGGTGCTGATGAAACTGATCGCGCTCGTGCGCTGCTGGTGGCGGGACTGATCGGGGTATTTATCGCGAAAGACGCCACCTTTGCCGCCGAAGAGGGTGGCTGTATGGCAGAATGTGGATCTGGCTCAGCAATGGCTGCCGCTGCCATCGTTCATCTGGCAGGTGGTAGCACTGAGCACCAACTCGCGGCTGCTTCTAGCGCGTTACAAAACTGCCTCGGGATGATCTGCGATCCAATTGCTAATCGAGTTGAGGCACCTTGCCTCGGTAAAAACGTGATGGCTGCCTCTAACGCGCTCTCCTGCGCGAACATGGCGCTCGCCGGCTATCAGCACCTCATTCCATTCGATGAAGTAGTGGTTGCCATGAACAAGGTGGCTCATCAGATGCCGCGCGAGCTTAAATGCACGAATCTAGGTGGTCTTTCAACCACTCCAACCGCAGATAAAATCGCCGCTAAACTTGCAGGTAAATCCTGTGAGTGCGTGTCATCTTGTGGGAGCTAAATTCAGACCTGACAGGAGCCTAGTATCTATTTAGCTCTTTTTTCGACTTTGGTAGCATTTACTTGCCAGACTGACTCTACCATTGCGTAAGCTGCGGGGTCGTGCTCTTTAAGTTCTGTTCTGTTAAATGGGTGGTAATCATTTTTACCGAAGTAGGCTTCGCTGGCCTCCGCGAAATATTCTTTTTCATCAGTTAGAGCGTAGTGCCTTACTATTCTACCACTGATGTGTTTGACCTTTTCGTAGCTTTTGGCTGCCACAGCTTGATTGAAGGCTTTGGTGATCACGGGATCATTAAAGTCGAGGACGCGGTGATGATAAGCATGGGCTAGCTCGTGGAGCATCACCATTGGTTGGGTGCTTGAGGTATTGATGAATGAGTCCACGCCCTGTAGTTCAACACTACGCGCTTTTTCCGGCATACGATTATTTTTTTTCAGCCATTGTATGCTCGGATGATAACAGGTTGTGTGAGGTGTTTTTTTGTTCAGCCAGATGGGGACGGCCTTCAGCTTGGTCACTATCTCTGGATTAATGAATGATTTGATTTCAGTCAGCTGAGCCTCAAGAGCTACCAGAGCTGTCTTGAGTTTAGCGTGATCAAGTGCGGATTTTTCAATGTGAACAGTCCAACCTTGAATGTTTTGGGACTCGTAGCTGGCTAAAGTAAGTCCACTTTCATTCTTCACGGGGACGGTCGCTTGATGGGCGACTGCCGGTGTAGCAAGGGTAGATAAAATGGCGATGAATGTAGTGTGGAGCAGTGGTTTAGTTAGAGATGGGTATTTCATAATTTTATAGCGTAGCGGTGAGAGTGGTCTGTGTATTTTTTACTGAACGACCCTTTATTGAAATCTAGAATTTCTTTCTCAGGTGGCTAGGGAGGATGCCTAACTGGTCGCGGTATTTAGCGATGGTGCGGCGTGCTACCTTGAGTCCTTTAATGGCGAGGAGTTTTTCGATGGCTGTGTCTGAGAGTGGCTTACTGGATGGTTCGTCTTGGACGATGTTCTGGATGGTGTCTTTGATGCTGGTGTTAGAGACTTGGGCTCCGTCTTTGGATTGGTAGCCAGAGGTGAAGAAAGTCCTTAGCTCGATGACTCCATGTGGGGTGAGAGCGTATTTCCCCGCGACGGCTCTTGAGATGGTTGCTGGGTGAACTTGGATGACTTCTGCGAGTTCGTTCATAGTGAGTGGCTTCAACGCGGAGGTGCCGGATACGAGGAAGTCTTGTTGGCGTTTGATAATCTCTTCTGAGATCCTGAGCAGGGTGTGCTGGCGCTGGGAAATGGCGGTGATAATCTGCTTACCATCTTTGATTTGCTCTTTGAGGTAGGTTCTCGTTTTGCTATCGGCAGAGCTGGCCAAGAGATCTTTATAAACGTGGCTGATGGTGACTTCTGGAATGTGCTCATTGGTAAGGATCGCCTTCCAATCGCCATCGATGTCTCGTGTGAATCTGATGTCTGGGACGATATAGGGATTTGAGGTGGGGTCATATTCAGCACCTGGATCAGGGGTGAGTGTGGTGATGGTTTCTGCGGCGCGCACTATTTTTTCGACTGATGTCTTAAGCTGCTTGGCGATAAATGGGAGTTTTTTTTGGGCTAGATCTGGCAGATGGTCAGCTACGATCTGGTAGGCGAGTGAACCTAAAAGATTTCGCTTTTGTAACTGAATGAGAAGTGACTCACGTAGGTCATGCGCACCGACACCAGCCGGATCTAGGTGCTGGATTTTGACGAGCCCTTTTTCTAGCACCCCTAGAGAATGGACACTAGTTACCATGATGTCGGTGAGGGGCTGGTCTAGAAATCCACGATCGTTGATATTAGCAATGATTTCATGGCATACGGCGCGGAGCTCATTGGTAAGATCTTCATTGTTGATCTGCTCAGTGAGGTGCTGCTGAAGAGAGTGGGGGGCGACGATGGAGTTGTAGAGATAGTCGATCGTTTCTTGGCTAGGCCCGGGAGTTGAGCTTTTAGTGGTGATGTATTCATCACGTGCATGATCATCCAAGTCGGAGATAGTCTCAGCATCGTGCTCGGCATCTACAGCGGTTTCCTCAGGGAGGGCTTCCTCGTTAGTGCTGATCTCTAGTGCTGGATTGGTGAGGATGGCCTGCTGGAGTAGCTGGCTGAGTTCCAGGGAATTTGCCTGCAATATCTCTAGGCTCTGGCGCATCTTAGGCGAGAGAGTTTGTTGCTGAGATAAACTTTGTTGGAGGCCGACTTCGGACATGGTGTTAGGATATCTACCCTAGGATCGCCCGTTTGCCTAGCAGGAATTGTGCCAAATTTAAAAAAATGTGCAATGTGAAATGAGTTGCATCTCGGCGACTCTTAAGTAATGTGCAGATCCATCGTTCTCTGGGTGATCGCTGTGGCGGCTTTTAGGAGCTTGTCATAGAGGAAAGTCCGGACACCGTAGGGAAACGTGCCTCATGAAGAATGAGGGATACTGAACTTTAAGGCTCAGTAGACGGACAGTGCAGCAGAGAGAAAACCGCCTGCTTTTTCGGAAGCAGGTAAGGGTGAAAGGGTGAGGTAAGAGCTCACCGGCTGAAGGGTAACCGACAGTGCAAGGTAAACCCCACGTGGTGCAAGACATAACAGAGGAAGGGTGCCCGCCCGATTAGAATCCTTGGGTATTAGTCGCATGATCATCGAAAGATGACGCTCGCTCCTTCACGGGAATGGGAAGACAAATGATCACACAGCTCTGGGTAAATTCAGGGTGGACAGAATCCGGCTTATAGGAGGACGATGAACCTTTTAAGTTAGATGAAAAGGCATTACAGAGTGATCTGTAATGCCTTTAATTTTGATTGATTAGATTGCTTTAGAGAGGGATCACTTATGGCTCGATGACAGCGTAATCTCCGTCTGAGCGTCTGTAGATGATCTGCAGGACTCCTCTGCGCTCATTAGTGAATACGAGAAATGGTCTATCGGTGAGCTCTAACTCTAGGATAGCATCTTCTTTTTTGAGCGTCTTGAGGGTCTGGCTCTCACGATGGATGATCAGTGGCTCCGGATCTATATCTGACTCATCTAGATAGGTGTCTAGGATGTTAGAGGCGAAGACTGTTTCATCGAGATGCTTGATACTTTGCTCAGGCTTTATCTTGTTGCGCTTGAGTAAGCGGGTCTTGTGCTTACGCATTCTGCGGGCGATCTTTGAAATGGTCTCATCGATTGCGGCATACATGTCTTTGCCTTCTGTAGAAGCATCAATGACGATGTGATTGGCACAAAAGAGAATGATTTCTGCAATATGGCGATTTTTTTGTACGTCCAGTATCGCTCGCGCCTCGATAATTTTGGGGTAATCTAGGTGTAGTGAACCTATTTTCTTTTGCACAAAATCACGGATGGAATCGGTTACTGATTCGTGACGGACTGTGATAGTTACCTGCGGGCTAGCATTGCTTGTTTGCATTTTTTTTCCTTTCTTTTGTTGTTTAACATCGCTCTCCACTGGCTCATCCAGTGAGGCGGAAATTTATTTAGTAGTGAATGTGAAGTTACTTGGGGTGCATTTGTTGGATTTTACTCATTAACATTTTTAATTTACTATTTAAAGGGTGAAGTCTTCTCCTAGGTAGTGTTTTTTGGCTATTGGGTCGTTGGCAATGTCGTTGGCGGCACCTTGGAGTATGACTTTACCATCGTCCATGACGTAGGCATGGTCAACGATCTTGAGAGTTTCTCGGACGTGGTGATCTGTGATGAGAATGGAGAGTCCGTCCTGGTCGCGCAACTCGCGGACGATACGGTGAATATCTTCTACTGCTTTTGGATCTACTCCGGCGAAGGGTTCATCTAGCATGAGTAACTTAGGATTAGTGCAGAGACAGCGGGCGATACTGAGGCGGCGTTTCTCACCACCAGAGAGGGTGAGCGCTTCTGAGTCCCTGAGTTTAGTAATGCGAAATCGTTCCATAAGGTCATCTGCCTTATTATTACGTTCCTTTTTGCTAAGACCTTTCTGAGTTTCTAAGACGGCGAGAAGATTATCCCGCACCGAGAGCTTGCGAAAGATGGACTCTTCTTGAGGGAGGTAACCCATGCCGAGTCGAGCGCGCTTGTGCATGGGGAGCTCAGTGATGTCCTTTCCGCCAAATGTAACGATGCCTTTATTTGGGGGCACCAGTCCAGCCATCATGTAAAAAGTGGTGGTCTTTCCCGCACCATTGGGACCGAGTAACCCGACAATTTCACCCTCTCCGACAGTGATGCTGACATTATCTACCACTGCTCTGCCGCCGTAGGTCTTAAGTAGATTTTGTGATCCTAACAGAAACTTAGTCGCTTTTCGCTTCGACGGGCTGTCTTGCCCCGCTTGATTGATTTCAGCTAGAACTGTTTTTATTGGTTTTATTTGTGTGTTTGCCGGTGGCATGTTGAGTGGGTACGATTATTTCTTTTTTGGAGCCGATTTTTTTTCTGGGATACTTAAGACTGTATTGGTTCCTTGTCCAGATGCGTTAAAATTTTGGTCGAGTTTGAGGTAGCCATTATTGGTAACTACTTTGAGCTGACCGTCAGCGGTAGTGATGCGGGAGCCTTTGCCTTTTAGAATGATATCCCCAGTGGTTTTGGTGAAAGTCAAATTTTGAGTGACCGCGTTGACTGGCCTGCCTTTGTTGTCCTTTCCTTGGACAATTACATTATTAGTCGCGATGACCTGACTGACATCATCGAAGAGGTCATTGGGTTTGAGCTTAGCTCTTTCTTCTGGCTTTAACTTCTTGGATGTGGCTGCTTCGCTGAGAATGATCTTAAGCTCGCCATCGCAGCTGAAGGTGTATTTAGGATGAGTGATACGGACATTTCCGTAATAAACGAAGATTCCTTTCTTGGCATCGAATAGGAGTTGGTCGCTGGTGATGCGGATAAATTGCTTGCCTTTAATGGGGAGCAACTCCAGTGGGACGGGTTGGGTGATATCGATAGAAGGAACGGCGCCCAGCTTCTCTTTGAGTTCTTTGCGGATAGTTGCTATTTTAGCCTCTGCTGCTACTGAGGCAGCCAAAGATGCTTTAGTCTGATCTAGCTGTTGTATAAATAGCTCTGTGGATGGCTTGGAAATCTCATCGATCTGTGCAAGATCTTGAGCGGAAAGGAAGGAGGGGGAAGAGGCAATCACAGCAACGGCGGCAGTTGTCGCTAGACTCTTCGCTTTAGAGCGAGCTTTGAGAGGTTGCGGGTTAGAATTTTTCATTAAGATTGATTCTTTAATATAGATGAGCGTTTGATTTTTGCCTAGTAAAAAACCACGCTGATTCTTCCAGTCCAGTGTAAGTCCCTGACTGGAAGCAGTGAATGTCCCGCCAGAGAACGTTAGATTTTCCTTACTAGTTAATAGTCCCGTGGCTTGATTATAGTTTACCGAATTAAGAACCGAGCGTGTTTTGATATTACCTTTTGCATCGTAGAGTGATATACCTACATGGGTCCCTTGGATTTCTTCTTCGCTAATTACTTCCAACTGATCCGCGGTGAGTAGCGATGATGGGGTGTAATCTTTATTGTAACGTGGGATACTAATTTTTTTGAGAATACTCCCAGCTGGGAGTAATTCCAGAGCAGGCATTCGCTGCTTGGTTTTTTTGATTGATTCATCTGCCTTCTTGCTGAGGTCATCTGCAAAAATGACACTGCTACTTAGTAAGATGATCATAAGTTTGGGATACATCGATTCTGTAAAATATTTGCTTAGTTATTATTTAGTAAGTTTTTATAATTACTCACCATGAGCTGCTTTATGGACTGCTAGGAGCCTTTTAATGACGCCTTCTATTTCGGTGAGTGGGATCTGATTTGGTCCATCGGATAGGGCTTCGGCTGGGTTTGAATGAGTTTCCATGAAGACTCCCTCTACTCCGGTGGCCACAGCTGCGCGTGCCAGCACTGGAGCTAGGAATCCATCTCCACCGGTGGAACCACCAAGACCGCCTGGGCGTTGGACTGAGTGCGTGGCGTCGAAGATAACACGAATGCCTTCTTCTCGCATGATGTAGAGCGAACGCATATCGACGACGAGATTATTATAGCCGAAGCTGGTTCCACGTTCGGTGATGTAGAAGTCATCGCAGTCATATGAATGTAGTTTCTGGGCAATATTTACGACGTCTAATGGTGCGAGAAACTGGCCTTTCTTGACATTGACGGAACGACCGGTTTTGGCACAGGCTTCGATGAGGTCAGTTTGGCGACAAAGGAATGCTGGGATCTGAAGAAGATCAATGTGCTCGGCAGCTATCTCAGCCTCATGTGGGTGGTGAATGTCAGTAGTAACGGGGACTCCGAGTTCCTTAGAGATTTCTCCTAGGATACGAGTACCTTCTTTGACACCTGGTCCGCGGAAGGCGTCGCCAGAGGTGCGGTTGGCCTTGTCATAGGATGCTTTGAAGTAATAGTTGATGCCGAGACGATCAGCAATGGGCTTGATAGCGCGTGCCATCTCCCAGGCAAAGTCTTCGCTTTCAAGTCCGCAGGGTCCGAGTATAAAGAATGGTTGTTTCATATGGTAGTTTTAAGATTATAGATTTAAGTTTAAAGCTGAGGATGCTAACCTTAGCCTATGTCTTGAGCTTCTTTGTAGAGGCGGTTGAGATTGTCTATTGCTTTGGTGATGAGTGTTTTTTCATCAGCTGTTAGATTCCCTGCCGTTTTAATTGCAAGCATCTCTAGTGAGTCAATGACGCTTTGTGCTGCAATCAGGTTCACTGATTTCTCGCCGGTAGAAGGATGGGGGATTTGGCCTAAGAAAAGTCCAGCATTTTGAGCTTGGAGAAGGACAAAGTTGTTAAAGCGGAGGTCCGCTGATGGTGTGGATGGCATGTTAAATATGAGTATAGCGAGTTTTAGATATTGGGTAAACTAGAATTTAAGAAAAAATGATATTGTTTTAAGACAAAGTTACCTCTTGGCTAATTTGCAAATCTGGGCAATGGTTCGCCAATTCATGAGTAATCCATTTAGAGAAGATTTAGTATCACGTTCACGCCCTGAGGCGTGCACAGTAGTGATTTTTGGTGCTACAGGTGACCTGACTCACCGTAAGCTTATCCCTGCGCTGTATAATTTAGCGATCGATGGGGAGCTGCCTCCTGGCGTTAAGATCATTGGTTTTGCCCGTAGGGGAAAGTCTGATGAGGTCTTTAGAGAAGGATTAAAGGATCTAAACCGCGAAGTTTCCAGAAATGGACACGATGAAGAAATCTGGAATGATTTCGAGAATACGGTGGAGTATCATCAGAGCGAGTTTCAAGATTCAGATGGATACCGAAGGCTTGCAGATAGGCTAGAAGCTATCGATCTGGAGCGCGGAGGTAAGGGGAATCGACTATTCTACATAGCGAGTGCTCCAGAGTATTTTGATGATATTTTAGAGCATCTCAAGGCTGCTGGGCTGAACGAGTCAAAGGATGGCTGCTGGTCTAGAGTGATCGTGGAGAAGCCGTTTGGCACAGATTTACCAAGTGCTCAGCATCTGAATGAGGTAGTGAATCAGACATTTGAGGAAAAAGACACCTATCGAATTGATCATTATTTAGGTAAGGAAACGGCGCAGAATATCATGGTGCTGAGATTTGCGAATGCGATTTTTGAGCCTCTTTGGAATAGTAAATATATCAAGCAAGTGCAGATCACTTGCTCAGAGCATCTGGGTATGGAAGGTGGTCGTGGTGGCTACTACGATAAGGCGGGTGCGCTGAGAGATATGGTGCAGAATCACTTACTTCAATTGTTAAGCCTAGTTGCTATGGAGCCACCTACTGATCTAAGTGCTGATGGGGTGCGTGATGAGAAGGTGAAGGTGATCCGCTCACTCCGCCAGTGGGACACTCCTGAACTAGTTGCTGAGAACGTAGTCCGTGCGCAGTATTCTGCCGGACATGTGCATGGCAAGAGCGTAGTAGGCTACCGGGAAGAAGATCGAGTAGATCCAGAATCCATGACAGAGACCTACGTGGCGCTGCGCTGCATGGTGGATACATGGCGCTGGAGTGGGGTGCCATTTTACATCAGAATGGGGAAACGTCTTCCTAAGAAAGCGACAGAAATTTCAGTACATTTTAGATCGGCTCCGAACGTGCTTTTCAACGCCATACCGGGCGATAAAGATGAGGGCAATGTCCTAGTGATTAGAATCCAGCCAGATGAAGGGATTTCCCTGCGTATGGTTTCTAAGCTCCCAGGGACAACTCTCAGGCTAGAGCCAGTGAAGATGGATTTCCATTATTCCACGAGTTTCGGGAAGGCGAGTCCAGAAGCATACGAGCGACTTCTGTTAGATGCAATGGCTGGGGATGCGACTCTCTTTGCGCGTCGCGATGAGGTCGAGGAAGCTTGGAAATTTATCGATCATATCCATAGAGCATGGCATCAGAGCGATGCAGAAAAAGAGCCAGATATGGCGGAGTTCGTGGCTGGATCTTGGGGGCCAGAGGAAGCAGATTCTCTGTTAGAAAAAGACGGGAATACTTGGCGCAGACTTTGAACAAAACTAAATTCACTAGATAAAAATAATGGTTTCTGATAATGCAATGTCACTGGGTATAAAAGTACCGGTAGAGAAAATAGAGCGTGAACTCCGCCAACTCTGGGAGGTAGATGATGCACGTACAAACGCATCTCTTATCAATCTCGCTGTTTACTCTGAGGCAAAAGGAGCATTGGCTACGAACTCAGATATGATTCGTGAGATTACCCGTGAGCATTCTTGCCGTGCACTACTGATAGGTCTGGATAAAAACATCGAGGAGACTTCTGTTAGAGCGTGGATCACAGCGCATTGTCATCTGGCGCACGGGCAGAAGTCGGTCTGCTGCGAGCAGATAGCTTTTCATCTAACAGGTCACTCGACGGGGAGATTCAGGAATACCATTTTTGCACATCTTCAAAGTGATTTACCCCTTATTTTTTGGTGGCAGGGAAACCTCAGCGACATGTTTAGCGAAAGTTTATATCGCAGAATAGACAGGCTAGTGATCGATAGCTCGGGTTGGGATGACGTGATAGTGCAGTTTACTAGAATTAATGAGGCCATTCGTCAGGTGAACCTTGTGGTGCAGGATCTAGCTTGGACACGGACATATCATTTCAGGCTAGCTATCGCATCTCTCTATGATGATCTAATCGCCGCTGAGTCACTGAAAAATGTGAGTAAGGTGAAGATCATTACCAATCCTAAACACTTTGCTTCAGGACTCCAACTACTAGCCTGGTTTGCAGAAATGTCTGGTTGGAAACGCACCCAGGATTTGATCTCAGATCAAGAAGATTCAGGCAGTTATCGTTTTTGTACCCGAGAGGGGAACATCGTGGATGCTGAACTGACATTAGAAGAAAACAGCGCTCCTATCGGTAAAATAGAAGTGATTTCCGGTGGGGTAACCGTCTGTGTGAGCCGAGAGGCCGGAGGTAAACATCTGCATCATCAGCTAATCTGTGACGAACATGTGATAGATATCCATGGCCCAGCGGATGGTGACTCTAGTGCTGAGTTACTAGCTGATCAGCTCTCGCGGGGTGGCAAGAATTCACTCTTTAAGAAAATACTCCCTACTTTCTTTGGAATGTTAGAGCTGTAATTTAACGGATTACTTCATCGCGCATTCTGTCTTCCATTCCACCCTTGGGTAACGGTCAGAAAGAAGAGAGCCAAACGGCGTTTCTGCGAGGGCTAGGATTTTCTGGTCTGACTTATCTATGTTAGTCCACCAACGCGCATTTTTATTTGTTGCATCCTTACGTTTTGCGACGATGGATCGGTCAAAAATCTCCTCAGCATAGGGAAGAAATTGACGGTCTTTCCCTTTGTATATATTCGCGCTATTAATGGTGACGGCGACACCTGTTATATCGGTAACCTTTGGTTGCTTTTTAAGGGTGATCACACGGAGTGTGTCTGGATCCACGTAAGCGCAGACCCATGCTTCACCATGCTCGATATTTACGTTCCTGAAGGTAATGGTCTTCTCAGATCTCACAAACCCTTTTTCACCCTTCGTCACTACGTAGAATGTGGCATCTAGGCTGGGTAAGAAATCAAGTTTTGATTTGGTTTCGATATTTAGCTTTGCCTCGATCTCGAGCCATTCTTTATTCTCTGGTTGTTTGGCCAATCGCGGACCGTTGAAGCTGAAGCGTGGTGTATTTTGAATTTCTACTTCGAGTTTCACTACCGTTATTTTATGGAGGGTCACCTCAAATTTGGTAACATTTTCTTTGTCTGGTTCGGCACTGATATTTACCGTAAGACCAGCAGTTAGAGCTATGGCAGTGAGAATACTTGTGGTTATCTTCATACCCTTATATAAGTGGGCTGGGGAGAAAGGTTACTGCATTCTCTGTTGAAGCAGAACTTTAAAGGCGGAGCCGGCACCATCAGCTTGGATCAGAAACTGGTCCTCTGCGCTCCCATTCACGTAGGGTGTTAAGTAATCAAGCTGATTGACGATAGAGAGTTTTTCTAGACCATCTTGTTTCCCCCAGGTGATGAGATCAGTGAAATTCACATCCGCTGTAATGTCCTGTCTTCCTGGCATATGATAAACAGCCTTCCCGGTAATCCTCTGATGGTGGGAATAGGCTCTGAGTGTTCCTTCAGGCATCCGATAGTAGACTTTAGGGTGGGTGTCTCCGTAGTCGATAGTGAGTAGTTGACCAAGTTTCCAGCTAGGCAACCAGTCTAGCAGCCAGTCTCGGTATGACTGATGGACTTCAATGCGCTGACCTTTTTTATGGGCTGTGTAGTTTAGTGCTGATGACTCGGGAAGAGTGTCGGCACAGGGGCAGAAGTGTTCTTCTTGTTTATGTAGAAAGAGTTCATTCCAGTGAGCGTCAGATTTTCTAAATACCCTAACAGGAAAGGCGTCAACTAGTTCATTTGAGAAGATAAAGGCGATTCCCTTGCAGGAACTTAACGCGGATTTCATTCCGCTGTGCCAGTTTATTTTTTTTGGTAGCTTACGCTGCTGCTGTCTTTCTGTCAGAGGGTTAGAGCTGTCTACAATGTGGTAATCTAGTCGCCAGCGTTTCATAAAAGGGATGGATTTTATGACCGATTCAGCAAGTGAACCATCACCACCACCGATTTCGATGAGGTTGAGTGGTGACCTGTTAGCGCGTGACCATTCGAGAGCTGAGTTAGCTATCGCAGTTCCTAATACTGAGCTCAGAGTGGCGGTGGTGGAGAAGTCTCCAGATGCTCCTACGGTCTCAATATTTCTCGCATAATAACCATTCTCAGGGTCGTGCAGTGCGTGCTTCATGAAGGCGTCAAAACGCACCATTTTAGTGTCTTCAGTATTCATGGGGGGTGAATTATATCTCAGCGTAATCCTGATACTAGGTCTTCACAACCTTTGATGTCTAATTTACCAGAGGCTAGAATAGGGATCTCGCTCACAGTAAGGATGTCTTTAGGGCACCAGAGTGATGGGATTTTAGCATCCAACAGTTTATAACGTAAATCGATACATGATTGTGATGCTGTAGCTGCATCAGTGATGCAAGAAAGCAAGATGATGGCTTCACCTTTTTTCTCATCGGGAATACCAACTACGGCGACCTTGCGCTCAGTTTCATCATCTAAACCTAAGACTTCGATGATTGCTGCTTCGAGAGTTTCATGCGGCACCATTTCACCCGCGATCTTTGAGAACCTGGATAGTCTTCCTTCGATATGTAGGAAACCATCTTCATCGACTCGACCTACGTCACCAGTCTTGAACCAACCGTCCTCGAAGACCTCATCGGTCTTCTCTTGGTTGTTTAGATAGCCTGAGAAAATGTTAGCCCCCTTGAGCCAAATGATTCCAGATTGATCAATATCACATTCTTTATCTGTGGCAGCATCGGTCATCTTGACTGCTATCCCAGATAAAAACTGACCTACAGAGCCAGTTTTTGCAGAGCTCAGATCAGCCTCGGGAGTTTGGGTGGGTGGGTTGATGACGTTAAAGTTAGTAGCAGGAGAAGTTTCTGTCAGACCGTAGCCTTCCTGTGGGAAGATGCCGAATTTTTTATAGAATGATTCAGCTAGCGAAGTAGGAAGTTTTTCAGCACCAGTGACCACTAATTTTACAGAGGCAAGCTGCTCAGGCTTCACTCTGCGCATGTATCCTCTGAGGAAGGTGGGTGTGGAGAGCAGGAAGGTGACCTTATTTTTCTCGATCAATTCCGCGAGTCGTTTAGTTTCCAGCGGGCTAGGGTAGGAGACGATGGTAATTCCCTGAATAATGGGGAACCAGAGAGTGGCCGTGCAGCCAAATGAGTGAAAAAGAGGAAGACATCCGAGCAAAGAAGAATTCTCTATTAGTCCTAGCCTCGTGCTGAACTGGCAAACATTAGCTAGTAAATTGCGATGGGTGAGCGGTACTCCTTTGGGCGCTCCTGAGGAGCCTGATGTGAATAATAATACGGCTTCCTCATCTCCACCAGTTTTCTTGATTTTTGCAAAACTGGCGATCATATCGACTGGAAGGATCTTAGTGACGATGACCCAACGTTTAATAGATTTCTTCAGAGTTGGCAGGATGCGCTCAACATGGATGAGATCCCGCACTGGAGGCCACGGAAAGTCGCTCACTTTTCTTACGAAGGGGTCTGCGGTGATGAACTTATCTACGTCTGCTTGGCTTATGCAAGATTTGATGGCATCGTGGCTCGCGGTGAAATTAATATTTACAGGGGTCTTCCCAGCAAAAATAACAGCTAAGTTAGCCACGAGCCCACCGATACCAGGTGGCAGAATGATGGCGACACGTTGTTTATGGGTTTGCTCTTTGATGTGTTTAGCAAAGGCCAGCGCGACGCCTAGAATGATCCCGTAATTACGCTCTTGATCATTCGTGCCATCGATAATTTTCATTTTCGAATTAAGCTTGAGGCCTTTAAGTAAGTTGTAGCCTAGAGACTCTTGTAGAAATGGACGTTGGCTGAATGCTTCTGAGATTCCTAGTAGAATGGCCTGCAGCCATTTTGCTGGATTTACTTTAGCTACTGCTATCTCAGGCTTGAAAACCAGATATGATCCAGACGTGCCAGTTGTTGTCCTTAAACGGGTCTGCATGGGGTCATGCACGGCGAGAGGCGTGACGGGGAGTTTGAGCTCGCAAAGTGCACTGAGTGTATGCGCTTCGATATGTGAGGCTGAGCCATGCAAGGCGTTTACTTTGCCTGGCAGAAAGATAACCACACCATTATTACCAAGATCTTTGATGAGTTGTAAGCCAACTTTATCTAGTCCTGGATCACTTACTGAGAATGATGCTGCTTCAGCATTTTGCTCAGCCAAATAATGTTCCGTCTCATCTGGAAGAACTACATTTTCTTCACACAGCCAGATTATCTTACGCCCTTCCATCTGCTGCTCTAGCGCAAGCATTTCTTGATGATTGAGTCTCCCCGGCACGATCAGAGTGGCGGTCAGTGGGATATTCTCTGTTCCCAGGAATGTGAAGTTTTTGCTCATGCTTGAGATTTAGGCTCTGAAGTTTGATTTGGAGATGTTTCCGGAGTTATTTGTGCGCTTATATTAGAAATTTTATCGAGTATTCCGTTGATAAACTTTGATGAGTCAGTGGATGAGAATTTCTGTGAAATTTCTACCGCCTCATTAATAGCGACCGCAGCCGGCATTTCCTTATCGAACATAATCTCAGCCGCGCCAAGTCTCAGGATAGCTCTGTCTACTGGGTTGATTCTCTCAGGGACATAGTTTTCCACTACTGTGCGGATTATCTCATCTATTTTTACTTTGTTAGTGGTGACAAGCTGGACTTTCCCATCCACTGCTGCCCGCATTGATTGCATTTTATCGGCGGTGGATACCAAGTGGGCTACGTCACTGTGACTAGGAAATAAAGTAGGGTTCTGAACCATTTTAATACGATCAGACACCCTTTGTAGTGCGGCGATACTCGCATTGATGGATTCTGCCCTCTGTTTAAAATGCGGATAATCAGCAAGCTGTATATCCCATGCGGTACGTTGGTCGGTGATCGTATTATTCAGGAGGTAAATTTCTTGTAAAATATCTGCCAAATCAGTCTGCACTTCTTCGTTCTGCGGCTTATAAATACGGGCCATACTATCGATCAATGCTTGCCATTTATTCTCACTCTTAATAATAGCACTCAGAGCGCGACCGAGTTTTTTGGCGACTGGATCAGCTGCGATTAGAGATTCTAGTTCAGGTGCTTTTTCTACCAGCTTTATATAGCGCTTCTGCCTACCTTGATTAAGGTGGAGAACAGACTTTACCGATGCCTTAGTTAGCTTGGCAAAGTCTGATTCTAATAAAAGCTCCCAGAACGCATCTGAAGCTTCGTCTGCTGGTGCACATTCTTCCAGATCATTGCAATATAGAAACTGGATAGCAGCTTCTCTAATTTCCCTTCGGCTCGACATGATTATTTTTTAGTGAAAGCAATGTGTTTTTTGGGCTTTACCTGATTCATGGCCTGGAATAGCTCTAACATAGTATGGGCAGATCTTGCTGCCTCTCTTCCTCGGTTGAGATTTGCTGCCATACATCTAGCATATGCCTGTTTTTCGTCATCGACTAATAAAACTTCGTGAATCACTGGCTTTTTATGTCGGATAGCCATTGCCTGCAGGCTATTCGTCACAGATTCAGCTACCATTCCACCATGTTTCGTTTGACCTTGGATGATGACACCTAGGGCAATGATCGTGTCCGGTGGATTCTTACTAGTGAGTAATAATTCACAAGCTACTGGGATCTCAAATGCACCTGGGACTCTTGCTATATCGAGCTGAGTATTAGGTAGTATCAGGGCTAGTTCATCTTTTACATTTTGTAGTAGAGCGTTGGTATACTGCTCATTATAAATAGACGCCACGATAGCGATGTGAGATTTATGAGTTGGCGCTGTGCGAGGTCTTGCTGGTAATGCTGTTGACATTTAATGGGTATGTGTGGAAATGATTGAAAAGTCAATACGGCATAAACTATAGACACAAAAAAGGCATAAAAAAAGAGAGTAGATATTCTCCACTCTCTTATGAAAGATTTACTGCTGTATGCAGCCTACTCAGAACTTGGTAGGAATCTGTAATACACTTCCATCATGAGAGTCGCGAGACAGGTAGCGTAGTGCACAGAACTCATACTATGTTTATTATGACCTGGAATTGGCCATGAGCCATCAGGGTTTTGGCTGTCAGCTAGATTCACCATGGTTTTTTTATTGTAATTAGACCATGCTGCCCCTCCTGCATTGATCATGGCCTGACTTGCGTAGTAGTGCTTGTAAAGGTTTCCTCCGTCAGTCTTATAGTCAAATGTATTGTTTTTACTGATCCACTTGACGCCATTGCGTGTTATTGAGCGTTTACCTTTGCCCCATTGTTGGAAACAAAGCACGCCTCCCGGAGTCATACTAGTTGTCTTGCTACCAGGCTTATAACCAATTATACCATTACCGTGCTCGCAGGTTTCTAAATACTCGATGCCTCTCATAGCGCTTTTTTCGAGGCCGTTAAATTCTAACTCGGTAGTTTTGCAGGCTTTGAGTGCCTGGAGTTGCCAGCAGACGACTGATGAGTCTGTATGACCACCAGAGGTTGCGTAGGCGTATGCCCAACCACCATTATCATTTTGGTTAGCAATGATGAGGTTCCCAGCTGCCAAAACTGTTTCTTTAAGTCCTGGAATTACGATTTCAAATTCTTTACACAGCGTGTATGCCTCGGCTAACGCGTAGGTAGCGATCGGATGCTCGTAGCACCATTGCCTATTCGCAGAGCTGGCCGCTAGTCCACCACCATTCTTCTTCCCGTTAGCGATGAGATAAAAAATCGCATTTTGAACCGTCTCGCCGAATTCAGGTGAGAGGGGGGTCTCGCAGTGGCCGAGGTAGGCGAGCAGTGCTAAGCCAGTCATTGCCACAGGCTTACTCTGAGCGTTCCATGATCCGTCATCTTGTTGGGTTTGCTGGAGCCATCTGAGGGCGTTTACTACTTGGTCTTCGTATTCTTCTTTTCCTCCTTCTTTAACGAGCCTCTCGATACGGTCTTTAGCTGAACAACGCTTCTTCATGGATGCGGGGATGCCAAATCCAGAGCCATCCTTACCACTACCAGCGTCACTACCACTTCCCCAGCCGTCTCCAAAATCGTCTCCGTCACCGAAGTCGAGTGATAGCTCAGTCACTAACTGATCTGGCACAGGTACCGCAGTCGCAGAGGGGATATTCGCGGCGATTACTTTAGCCATGCTAGATGATGGTGAAGCAGGATTTTTCTCCACATCATTATTCATTTCTGGCTTCACTATTTTTTCCTCAGACTCAGACCCTGATGAATAGGTGACCATTTCTTCAGTATTCTTGAAGAGTGGGGAGAGAGCGATGTAGAAGAGAATCGCCGCGAGAAGTGCACAGGTAAGAAGTGCGATGATGATCGAGGAAATCGTAGAATTCCTTTTCTGTGCATCGAGCTTAGCCTGTACATCGGGTGAGAGTTGTGCGTGAAGGCTCATTGTTTATGTTGGTTAGTTTATTTTCCAATGTTCATTAAGTATGGAACTAACTAACCTACGAATAACAGCGCCATTTTATTAGGCTAAAAGGCAAAAAAAGAGAGCGGATATCATCTACTCTCTCTTTTGAAATGTTATACTCTTTATGCTGGCTACTCAGAACTTGGCAGGAATCTGTAGTAAGTTTCCATCATGAGAGTCGCGAGACAGGTCGCATAGTGAGTAGAGCTCATCCCATGACCTGCTTTACCAGGTTTTGGCCATGAACCATCATCCAATTGGTTCTCAGCTAGATTCACCATGGTCTTCTTGTTGTATTTAGACCATGTCGCCCCTCCTTCATTGATCATTGCTTGGGCAGCGTAGTAGTGCATGTAGAGGTTTCCATGGACTTTATAATCAAAATCATTGTTTTCAGTCATCCACTTGATCCCTTTGCGTGTTAGTGAACGCTTTCCTTTGCCCCATTGCTGGTAGCAGAGTGAACCACCAGGGGTCATTGTCGTTTTTCCTCCAGGGCCTGCGTAACCAACTGTCCCATTTTCGGCAGTGCAGGTTTCTAGATACTCGATGCCGCGCTTAGCGCTTTTCTCG
>Ga0209091_10000198_pt1 | contig 59029 bp, 43 predicted proteins | sample ArcticOcean_MG_C_6_FD_187438 | JGI IMG/M metagenome (GOLD analysis project Ga0209091, IMG submission 187438) | Marine microbial communities from western Arctic Ocean - ArcticOcean_MG_CB8_128 (SPAdes) (version 2) | ecosystem: Environmental > Aquatic > Marine > Oceanic | place: Arctic Ocean...
AATATTGTTTACTTCGCGAATGCTGCAAGTAATAGCCAACAGCAAACCTTCCTCAGGATTGTGAACAATAGTGCTAGCGCCGGTACGGTGACTATTACCGCTATAGACAATCTCGGGGTAGCAGCGAGTCAATCAGTTAGCTTTGAGTTAGCTGCCAATGGCTCCAAACAAATGACGGCTCAGGATTTAGAGAACGGTAACACTGCTAAGGGACTAACCGGAAAACTTGGCGATGGCACCGGTAAATGGCGTTTAACAATTGCTTCTTCGTTAGACCTTTCTGCTCAGAGTTTGATACGGACACCCGATGGTTTCCTAACGAATCTAAGTGCGCTGGTAACACCCAATGCCAATGGCACTTCGACGCTGTACTTCTTCAATCCAGCAAGCAACACGGCGCAACAGTCTTTTATGCGATTAGTTAACTCAGGGACAGAAAGCTCTGCGATAACCATCAGCGGCGTTGACGATGCTGGGCAGATTGCACCTAACGGCGATGTCTCTTTAACACTGGCTGCTGGTCAATCAACGGAGTTATCGGCTGCCGACCTTGAACAAGGTAATACTGACCTTCAGCTTAATGGCTCACTTGGAGTTGGCTCTGGGCGATGGCGGTTAGACGTTTCATCAGATCCACAAATCAGCGTCATGAGCTATGTACTGACATCGACAGGCTTCCTGACCAACATGAGTGAAGTCGTCGGTGCTGCAAGCACAACTAACACGGTGTGGATCTTTAATCCCGGGAGTAACTCAAATCAGGCGAGCAAACTTAGAGTGATCAACAGCGGCTCATCTGCTGCGTCTATATCAATCTCGGGCATTGATGATGCGGGAGAAGCTAGTCCGGGAACTAATCTCACTTTTAACCTTTCAGGTGGCTCCGTCAAAGAAATTACGGCTGCTGAACTTGAGAACGGCAGCTCTGAGAAAGGGCTTGCAGGTGGCATTGGCGACGGTAAAGGTAAGTGGCGGCTTACAGTTGCGTCAGATGTGTCCGTTACGGTGCAAAGTTTATTAGAAACCCCCGCTGGGTTTATCACGAACCTCTCATCAAAGGCTGATCCGTCCACGGTTCATTCGAGTGGCAAGTTGGTAGCAAACGATGCTATTTCAGCTTGGTTTGACAGATCGCTGGATGTCTATGGGATACGACTTCTTGTTGCTGGAGGGGTCGGAGGACAACCTGCTGTCCCGGACGAATGGGCAAAAAAAACCGCTCAGGCTTATAAGTTATTGATGGATCCGGATGCTCCTGGCATTGATTTTGCGGCGCAAGAGAGAATGATTAAGACACTGCTTGGTGAAATCGGTTGGCACTACGGGCGTCCAACAGGACAGCGAATTGGATATGGTGGAGGAGCTTCTTACTCTCCCAATCCGCTAAGTGACGAAGGCCGAGTACTTTGGGATGGCCTGGAAGCATTAGGTGATTCTATGATGCTAGACGACATGGTCTGGTACAAAAACGATTCGCAAGGTCCGGTCAATTTGAAGGGTGACGATGACGTTGGTGAGGTAATGGAACACATTTTGCACACGCTGCACAGGTTTGGTGTAAGAGGTGGGGTAAAAGGATCAACAGAGGCGCTAAATATGGAGGTGGAGGAAAGTGACGTAAGCGGAACAGAACTCTACCTTGCTATGCGCGAAGCTTACGACAATGGTGTTTTTGGAATAGAGGGTTACGGGGGTGATATAGACAACAAAGACGCGTGGCCAGTCATGCTCAAGGAGTACCAATACCTGTTAACTTTTGGAATGTGGGAATATGGCCAAGAGTTTTGGCTGAATGGTTCTTTAAGCCCTGAATGGATCGATAGTGCGCGCACTCCGGAAGGGGTTAAAGCCAAAAACCCTCTAGGTTATGCACTTTTCGAGACCTATTTTAGTCCGGTCCTTTCTAAACCTAGCGTGGAGACACTTCGCAGCATTTTCCAAGACGATGACAAAGGAGTTTCTGGATACGAAGCCGATTGATAGGAACTTACTGAGAAAAGTGTTCGTGTAAAAAAATTGTTTATTCCCGCTTTTGAGAAATTGCCCGAAGAATTTTTTTTCTTTCTTATTTGTTGCTGGTTTCTGTTTCATCTCAACTCCTCACCACCAGGTCAGCCAATCACCACAAACAACAAAAAACTTGATAGCGTTTAACCACTAATCGTCATATCGCTCCACTCTTTCATAGAACGCCAACCGATCTGATTCGATACTCAGACTTTCGATCAAAAAGCCCTGTTGTAGTGCCTATCCTCATCAAGATACTTTTGGAATCCGGGTTAAATGCGGTTTAAACTTCCTATCCTCTCGTCCATCTTAGGCTGGTAACAAGCAGGTTGTGTTTCTAAATTGGTTTCTAAAAGTAAGCTCTATAAGAGATTAGATCAGCTAGAGGCAGAGTTAGAAGAGCGGCTCGTTCCTCACTTAGAAAGTGCTGCCCAAGGGTTTAACGATGAGATTTTTTGTGTCGCCGATTTCAATCCCTTTGATGAGTTGAGATATAAGACAGATAAAGTAACAGAAGACCTCGTTGAACTTGGCTCGCAGATACTAACGCTAAAAACCAAGTTAGGTGAGTCGGATGAAAGTTCCATTGCAGCCAGAATTTGTTGGTATTGTCGTGAGTGGGGAGATGTTAAACATGGTCATAAAAAAAGTGCGCAAGTGCTTGCGGTTCAATTTCTAGACGAGATAAAGAATGGCGCCAAAGCAAAATAGAAATCTCAAGTTGTGCAGTAATTAGAATAAACCCAGGAGCATCTGATGGAAGTAAAACTATTTGCTAAAGAGTAGCGAGCTAAACAGAATTTTTGGTTGAAACCAGTAGAATCGTTTGATTGCGGAGTGGAGGCAGAGGTCAATGCTTGGCTTGCATCAAACCCTAACATCACGGTTAAAGATATTAGCAGTCGCTGAGGGCCAAAAAACGATCTCTTTGCCGCTATCTGATGGTTGAAACCACAGCAGCGCATTCCTCCCTACGCCAACAGAAAAGCACATTGGCTAATCGCTCATCACCAGGTCAGCCAATAACCACAAACAACAAAAAACTTGGTAGCGTTTAACCACTAATCGTCATTCCGCTCCACTCTTTCATAAAACAAGCAGGCAATCGTTCTGGTTCGATACTCAGACTTTCGATCGAAAAGCCCTGTTATAATTCCTATCATCCATGAAATCGGACGAGCGCAGTTCGGGCGGATTTCCATTGCGAATTCGGATTCCGAAGCCTACGCCTACCTGGATGCTGCGGTCGATGCCGCCTGGCGCGCCGTGGCAGAACAAACCACATAAATGTACCGTTAACAAAATAAAGAAAAGGATCTAAATCATGCGAAAAATCTTGAGCGGCTTTGTCATTGTATTGATGTCGTTTTCTGCACTGGCTGAACACCATGGTGCTAAGAATGCTGATCTCTACGCTGCGATCAAAGCATTTGACGATGCCTATACAAATAACGACGTCGAAAAGTACTTCAGCTTATATGCCGACGACGCGACGGTGTATTTTGGTGACAGCGCCAGAGTGGATATGGCCGCTTACCACGAAATGTGGACCGGGCTCATGGCAGCTGGAGGCGGCGTTGAGTTGAACGAAATGTCGGATCTTCAGGTGCAAGTCATGCCCGGTGGTGATGTTGCTGTTGCGACGTCCTTCATCGATAACCGCACACGTTCACAAGATGGAACAACTTCTACGTCGGGGGCGTTCGAGACTGACGTTTGGCAAAAGATCGATGGTGAATGGAAGATCATAAGTCTGCACTACAGCGGAATTTCAGCGGAAGAGTGACGCGGGGTCGCAAGCTACCGCTCCACTCTTTCATAAAACAAGCAGGCAACCGATCTGATTCGATACTCGGACTTTCGATCGAAAAGCCCTGTTATAATTCCTATCCTCTTGATATAAATGACTACAGATGGAAGAAATATTGTCGCGGCCTGTTCCAGCCACCATTGGCTGCTTGAAATTGGAATGGCACAAGCAGCTGCGTTAGGCGCCGGCTTTCCCGATACGAAACCCCCGGTAGTTGTCCTTGACGATATCATCCAGCTCCGCGGCATACTCAGGCCATCCCACATACCCGGTGAATACTTGCGGCTTGCCGGGAATATTGGACCCGAGGTACCAGGAGTTGCAGGACTTGAACACGGTTTCGGTTGCTATTTCATCCACGTGGGACACCCATGCCGCTTCCGCTTCGGCCGTCGCTTCCACAACTTCGTCGCCGTTTTCCCGCACGCGCGCGATACAATCAGCGATGAAGTCGACATGTTGCTCTATCGACTTGATCACATTGCTGAGTATCGACGGACTGCCGGGACCGGTGATGGTAAACAGGTTGGGAAAGCCCTCTGGCATCAGGCCCAGGTAACAGCTGGGACCATCTTTCCATTTATCGCGGATAGCCGTACCGTTGCGACCGGTGATGTCGATTGCCATGATCGGGCCGGTGATGGCATCGAAGCCGGTAGCAAGCACAATGACATCGCAATCGTACTGCTCTGCGCCCACAACAATACCGCCGGACGCTATTTCATCAATGCCCGAATCCTTGATGCTGACCAGACTGACATTCTCCCGGTTATAGGTCTCATAGTAGTCGGTACCGACAATGAGGCGTTTGCAGCCCAAGTTGAAATCCGGCATTAATTGCTCGGCCGTCAACGGGTCCTTAACAACTGCCCTGAGTTTATTGCGGAAAAATTCCTGGGCAGTGAGGTTAGCTTCCTCACTAGTAATCAGGTCATTGAACGTTCCCAGGAACATCAACCCTCCCCTGCCCCAGGCCTCTTCATAAGCCTGCTGCCGCTCCTCAGCTGACACTTCCAGCGCGGATTTATCAATGGCTTCGAAGAAGAAGGCGAAAGGGTAAGTCTTGTTGTGCGCCCTGAATTCCTTGTAGTTTTGCTTAATGGCACGCGAAGTTGCGGGAGCCAGTGGCTTGTTATGGGCCGGTATCAGGTAATTTGCTGTGCGCTGGAATACCGTGACCTGCTCTGCCTGTTCGGCAATCAGCGGGATAGCCTGGCAACCGGACGATCCCGTGCCAATGACAGCAACCCGTTTACCGGTAAAGTCCACCGGGCTTTGCGGCCACTTGCCCGTGTGATAAATATCGCCGCTGAATGAATCAATTCCGGGAATCGGCGGAAAATTAGTGGCCGACAACAGGCCTGTTGCCAGTATCAGGTATTGCGCCGAGACCTCGTCGCCGCGGTCAGTAGTCACAGCCCAGCGCGCTGAACCTTCGTCAAAAGTAGAGCCGATGACCCGCGTGGAAAACTGGATGTCCCGGCGCAGATCGAAGCGGTCTGCAACATGGTTGGCGTAGCGTAGCAACTCGGGCTGGGTGGCATATCTTTCGCTCCATTCCCATTCCTGCTGCAGTTCTTCGGAAAATTCATAGGAGTATTCCGGACTGATGATATCGACCCGACATCCGGGATATCGATTCCAGAACCAGGTACCCCCGACATCGCTGCCCGCCTCATAGGCGCGCACGGTAAACCCCTGACCGCGCAGGCTATGAATAAGGTACATACCGGCAAATCCGGCCCCTACAATTGCAACATCAATCTGTATTGGTGGACTCTGCTGCGGGTCTGCATGAGGCATGGGCGTTTCCTGTTCTAATTACCATGGGAGGAATCTGCCCATCAATATAGCAGAGCCTGGAACCTCAGCTCCAGAAAACACTCGAACCAGGTCAGGTAAAAATCAAATATCTGAAAAATTCTAACAATAGTAATTATAAACCGCATTTTTTCCAGATTGCCAAAGTATCGCAGATAACCTACACAGCCTTAATCATTTTCCTACATCACCAAACAACCGCACCTGAGACTATCTACCTGCCCGGTCGAGCCTGATAGCAACCTAGGTATCACAAGTCCTTTCGACCACTAAACCTCGTTTCGGCGGGGCTTTTTTATGACTAGCTTTTGGCGCGTAATGGCTCCGCGCCTCCAACCACAACATCTAATTTACAAACCCATACACCTCAAAAACCTCCAAACTCACGTATATATAGAGACCAGGGGGGCGTGGTCACCTGCATAGGGGGGTAGTAGACAAACCAGTAGACACTTTTCATCCCTTGACAGTGAACCGGCTGCTTGGAAGACTAGTAAACACGTTAGGTAACAAGGTTATTGGGGCCGTAGCACGGCGGTGAACTTCACCCTCCCCGCCAACTAGCTATATAAATCAATAACTTATATACCAATTCCGATTCTACCCACGAACCTACCCACTTATAGAAACACACTGGGTAATACTCCTAGCATTTCCGGCCCAGCAGCACCCCACCTCCCCACTACCGCCACTTCGCAGAAAGGGACTCCTGATGTGCAGGTATTACTGGTTTGGACGAGTGGTATGGGTGGTTTTGAACTACATATCTTCTGGGTGAGTTATGCGCTAAAGCAGAACGTCATTCCACTGAGAACCGTGCTATTAAATTTCCAAATAATCTGTCCGCCTGTAAGACAGTAGATCATTGGCTATTCAAACATTGACCATCCTCTACCGAAAAACTACACCACGGGTTTCTTTTCGCAAAAAAACTTAATCAAGATACTTTTGAAATCCGGGATAAATGCGGTTTAAACTTCGTATCCTCTTCAGCATTGCGATGTTGCGTTATTTTGAAAATATGAGGTAAATTTTTGTGATCAATACTATGAAGCTCGTTCTTTTTATAGCCGGATTATCTTTCCCCTTTGCTTGTTATTCACAATCTAATTCACTTGGTACTGTTGCTTTACCAGATGTTGATACTGGAGATGCGTTTAATCAGGTAAAGAAAATGCTGGGAACTTGGAAAGGGGAACTTACTCAAGCTAGCGGAAATGTGGTTGAACAATACTCAGAATTCTATTTAGTTTCTGGGGGGAACACTATTTACGAAAGGATCATTGAAGATGGCGTCGAAATGCATACGACATATACTAATGTTGATGGCGAACTTCTCGTTAGGCACTATTGCGCTCTCGGTACGCAACCAGAATTCGAAGTAGAAAGTTCTACAGACAAGAAGCTTTCGGTAAAATTGGCTTCCACTGTTGATTATCACCCAGATCATAATAGTTTTGTTAATTCGATGGCTTGGACTATTGATGATGAGAATTCTGATAAAGTTATAGTGGACAGTTCTGTTTATGTTAATGGTGAACTGCAAGTACAACAGGCAGTAATAGAGAGGATCCATTAATTTAAGAAGCCACGCCAGCTGCGCGGCGGCACGCTGCGGGTGATCGCAGATGTCACCGACCCGGACGCGATCCAGCCCATTTCGGCGCATCTGAAGCAACGCGCGCCACCTGATGCTGTGCGCCGGCAAAGGCCGGGTCAAGGGCAGCAAAACGATCTCTTTGCCGCTATCTGATGGTTGAAACCACGGCAGCGCATTTCTCCCTACGCCAACAGAAAAGCACATTGGCTAATCGCTCATCACCAGGTCAGCCGATAACCACAAACAACAAACAACTTGTTAGCGTTTAACCACTATTCGTCATGCGGCGCTACTCTTTCATAAAACAAGCAGGCAACCGATCTGATTCGATACTCAGACTTTCGATCGAAAAGCCCTGTTATAATTCCTATCCTCCCTATTCTCACCTATTAATTTATAAGCTAACGAAGTCATAAAGTGGTCGACGAATGACACAAGAATAGACTTTCCGGGCAGGAACTATTCAGTAAGACTTTTCTCCACTACACGCGCAAAAAAGCTCGCCCCGTAGGATAATGCTTCATCATTGAAGTCATAATCATGGTTGTGCAGAGAGTGGCTATCTTTACCATTACCCAGATTCAAATAGCAGCTTGGGACCTGTTCTGACATAAAAGAGAAGTCTTCTGAACCTGTGCCCGGATTACCTTCACGGTATACATTCTCTTTACCAATCAGCTCATCACAAACATCCGCCGCAAATGCCGAAACCTCTGCATCATTCTGCACCGTATGGAAAATTATCCTGTAGTCGACAATACCCGTTGCACCATGGGCTGCGCAGATACCGCTCACCATCTCGCGCATCCGGGTTTCGATCCTCGCCATCAGTTTCATATCTAACGTCCGCACAGTACCGGAGAGTCTCGCCGAACCTGGAATGACATTGTACGCATCGCCCGCATGCACCTGCGTGATCGACAGCACAGCTGTTTGTCCTGGATTAATATTACGCGAAACAATCGATTGCAACGCAACGATCAGCTCACCAGCAATGATCACTGGGTCTACGCCCTGATCTGGCATGGCGCCATGGGCACCTTTGCCCGTAATATCAATATCAAAGAAAGCACCCGCTGCTGTGCGCACCCCAGCGATGGCGGCGAGTGAGCCTATCTTCATTTTCGGCGCATTGTGCATGGCATACAACGTGTCACAAGGAAACTGCTCAAACAAACCATCCTCAATCATTGCTTTGGCGCCACCAATACCTTCTTCGGCCGGTTGGAAGATGAAATTCACCTGGCCACGGAAATCCTGATTGTTTGCCAGATATTTTGCGGCACCTAGTAACATCGTAGTATGGCCATCATGGCCACAGGCATGCATGGTGCCATCGTTGGTTGATCGATGCTCAAAGGTATTCCTCTCGTGAATAGGCAAGGCATCCATATCGGCTCTTAAACCCACCGAGCGCGTCTCATTGCCTACCTTTAACACGCCAACAACACCCGTTTTGCCGATGCCACGAAAAACTTCAATACCAAATTCTTCGAGTTTACTGGCGACAAAGTCAGCGGTACGATTCTCTGCAAAGCCAAGTTCAGGATGGGCATGTATATCGCGTCGCCAGGTCGTCATTTCTTCTTGCATGGCGACAATTTCGTCGATAAGTGGCATCGGTGTGGTTCCTTTTTATTGCTTCAAAACGTCGCCTCTAAACTATGCTTTCGCCAACGTCCGGTCAAGCCCGGGTATCAGCATCTGAAGCAACGCGCGCCACCTGATGCTGTGCGCCGGCAAAGGCCAGGGCATGGGCCGAAAAGACTTGCTTGCCATGGATTACTATCAGGCTCTTACTAAGCACATCATTACCCAAACCAAAATCACCCATATCTCAACGGCTAATGATCGTGCTCATTACTGAATTCTATTCCCGATTGCTCGATGCTCATATAGTGTTAACTCAAAACTTACTGAAATTGTTCATATTTGACGCCGCGCTGTACTTTAGTTGGATGAAACGGCTCCATTCTTTCATAAAACAAGCAGGCAACCGATTTGATTCGATACTCAGACTTTCGATCGAAAAGCCCTGTTATAATTCCTATCAACAGACAAAATTGAATGCTATTCCTTACTGCCGGCGACAATTGTAATTCTAGAAACTGGCACAAGTGCAGCTTCCTCTTTTCATCATCCCAACCCTTAGAGACAAGAAGACATGGACTACACAGATATCACTAAAGCGCATATGTGGAGCGACCCCGATCGGGCTCACGCTATCTATACAGATATGCGCAAAAACGATCCTGTGGCACTAATAGAAACCGAGGAGTACATGCCATTCTGGGCCGTTAGTAAACACGCGGACATCCTTGAAATAGAGCGACAACATGAGAAGTTTCTAAACACTCAGAATTCCGTGCTGATCCGGCGCAAAGAGGAAGAAATTCGCGCAGAGAGCCCAGTCCAGATGCGAACACTGATTAACATGGATGGTGCCGAACACGCCGCGTTTCGGCGGCTGACTCAAGACTGGTTTATGCCGAAAAATTTGAAAACGCTTGAAGCGAAAGTCAGCGATTTGGCTGATGAGTTCGTTGATCGCATGCTGGCAACTGGAGGTGAATGCGACTTTGTGAGCGATGTGGCTATCTGGTACCCACTGCGCGTCATCATGATGATTCTAGGCGTACCTGAAAAAGATGAGGCTCTCATGCTCAAGTTAACGCAGGAGGTTTTCGGCTCCGAAGATCCAGATATGCAGCGTGAAGGAAGCGACGACGAACGAATGAAGTTTATGATCGACTTCTTCAACTACTTCTCTCAGTTGACAACAGATCGGCGTGCCAATCCGGGAGATGATGTTGCTAGCGTAATTGCTAATGCTGTCATCGATGGTGAACCCATAGGTGATATGGAGGCGCTCGGCTACTACGTAATCGTTGCCACTGCGGGGCACGATACAACAAGCGCATCAACCGCTGGCGGACTGTTAGCACTTATGCAAAACCCGAAACAAATGAACAAGTTGCGCAATAATATCAGTCTCTTGCCACAAGCCATCGAAGAGATGTTCCGGTGGGAGACACCGGTCAAGCACTTTCTTAGAACGGCGACAGGGGATTACACATTGCGAGGCAAGTCAATCAAAGAAGGCGACCGCCTAATGATGATGTATGCATCCGGTAACCGCGACGAAGAGATTTTTGCTAATCCATTTGAATTTCAGGTCGATAGACGACCGAACAAACAAGTCGCCTTTGGCTATGGTGTGCATCGTTGCCTTGGTCATTTGCTTGCTAAAATGGAAATGACCGCGTTCTATAAGGCGTTGTTAACGAAGACAACCGACATTCAGTTAAATGGTGATCCTGCTTATATTCATGCGACATTTGTTAGCGGTCTGAAGAGATTGCCCGTTCGATTCTCGGCGAAGTAGAGATTGCCATAACTCAAACACAGCCTGTGCCAGGACTACGACAGATCGAAGTTAAACCGAGTGATTTCTGTGAGTAGCCAACCTACCCCGCTAGCACTTGCCGCAAAACGATCTCTTTGCCGCTATCTGATGGTTGAAACCACGGCAGCGCATTTGTTCCTACGCCAACAGAAAAGCACCTTGGCTAATCGCCCATCACCAGGTCAGCCGACAATCAACCCTCGAACAACTGCGAAACCCCTGTGCCCTCTAAGACACTGTCCACTCGCGCACGATCGCCATCATTGAGCGTAGCATAAGCCTCACGCAACCACTGAAGACACTTGGCTTGATAAACGAAAGGGTTTTGCTCCCAGGGTCTGCCGTCCAATTCCATTTCAAGTTTCTCAGATTTTTCCATGACCGCTTTCGCATTACCGATGAGATAAGGCGCGTAGATTCGCCCGACTTCAGCGAGAATATTTTTCAACGTTTCAGGCGGATTATCCATATCCAACCAGTCATCGTCTGAAACCAGATAACCAGACAACTCTTCTACCACCTCAACCCACGCGTAAACCCGAGGGCATTCAGAAAGGATAAACGCTTGCGGTGTCGGGTCGAATAAAGCCAGACACGTTAGCTGACCATAAACCGCAAAGTCGGATGAGCCGGGACGCTCGCCCATTAGAAAAGGATACTCAGTCAAATGTTTGTCGAGCAGATGAACAAAACGCTTGAAGCTACCCTCAATCGTCGACTTCGTCACCTCGTTTGAGCCAACATAAGACAACCGCGCGATCTGCCGCTCGCGGACGAAGTCACTCATGGGCAGGACCTGATTTTCTGGTGTCGAAATCCCGCCCCATCTTGGCAGAATATCCCCGCCCTTCTTGATGTCGGCATCATAGTGCCAGCGATAATGGAACATGGCTTTGGTCAGCCATTCATCACCATAGTCTTCAAGCAACATATCAATAAACGCCAGTGCCGGATCCGATGGAATCACCGAGCGCCCTTCGTACTCTTTCTCGAAACGTCGAATCAGCGGGCTGGAGTCTGTAACAGCGACTTCTTCACCATTGTCACCGCTAAAATAGAACGTCGGTAACAAAGACACTTTCGGTTGGACCCTCTCTTTTCGGTGCTTGCCTTCGCTCGAACCTGAAATGCGCAACTGGCGCTCCAAACGATAAGGAATATGCCTAAAACGCATCAAGCCTAGCATTTTACGAGTATACGGAGAGCCCGGGGCACCCATGAGTTCTTGAACTTTTCTTCCTTCAACCAATGTTTCTCTCCTAGATATCCAGTACGTGAATATTTGGATTAACCCAATACTTCTAGGCCACGTTCAATACACCACATGGCGGACAAACCGCCAAGCAGATAAACCGGAATCGGCAATAGCTTTTGAATAGCAATCCGTTCCAAAACTATTGGCCGATTAATTGACCACCACAAGGCCAGCACAAACACCACAAATGCAATCTGGCCAATCTCGATGCCAACGTTAAAGAACAGCAGCGCCAACGGCAAATTGCCCTGAGGCAAACCGATCTCAGCCAACGCACCGGCAAAGCCCATGCCGTGCAGCAACCCAAATCCACTGGCCAACCACCAGGGGTGTCGTTTAAACAGACCGCTATTGTCTTTTCTGGTTAGCGCCAAGGCTAAAATAAAAATGCTCACCGCTATCGCAAACTCTATGAGGGCAACAGGATAGGTTAAAAACCCAAGTGTCACTAACGCCAGTGTCACACTATGACCGACAGTGAACGCCGTAATCGTCCACAACAAACGAGCCCCACCTCCCACTAAGAGCAAGAGTCCAAACACGAACATTAAATGATCGGGTCCTGACCATATGTGTTCAGCACCTAGTACTGAATATTCGGTCATCACCTTTGATTGGCTAGGCTGAGCTGGTATCAAAAATCCAGTCTCTTCTGCGTTCACGATACTTTGATAGCTACGGCCATCTGTCAAACTAAGCATCACCATCGCTGAAGCCTGGTTCTCGGCCAAGCCCGTAACACCAAGCTTCTGACCTACCAATCCTTCAGCACCTAGTCCCGCGCAATCTAACATCCAACTCGAAACATTGCCGGTACCTTCTCGAGCGACTGGCTTTTCAGCCTCGACGACACAGCTAACGGGCCAGGTCGGTCGCAGAGCAATATTGCTAGTGGCTTCCGTGGGTGTTTTCCAAACAACGTTGTAGCTGTGTTCAGCAGTTTGGACAAACTTTAATAGTGAAGGAGCAAAACGGTGCGCTTCGGCATCTTTCGGAAGCAGCAACACGAGCAGCAGCATTAGGGAGAGGCTAGCTCGCATCACTCACAGCCCGCCTCTTTCGGTGCGCCACCATGCACCACATATTCAGATCGAAGCGTCGCAATGGCGCACCGTAGGGCTTGTTTCTTTGCGATGTAATCAAGATCAACCAGTAACTGTTGTTTTACCTCGTTCAATTGGGCATCTCGGGCAGGCTCAAAGTCTTCAAGCCAAATATAGTGAAAACCGTATGCGGAAGGAATTGGGCCTAACCAGTCAAGGACAGGCACCTCTTCTGCCAATGCTTTTTCCAACGCTTCGACAAAATGCCTGCCGAAGTTTCGGTTCAGTTGATCTGGTGTTTGACGCAGAAATCTATGCCCCTGCACAAAGGGTGACCCCAACGATCTCGCCGCTTGAATGTCGAGACCATGGTCAGCGATTTTGGCGACGACCGATGACATTTTAGGGGCTTTATCTTCACTAAAAAAAACATGCTCAAACGAATAAAGTGGGGGGCGTTGCAGTTTTTCTTGTCTGCTTTGAAAAGCTGCTTCGATATCTTTTTCCGTTGGCTTCGCCGGTGAATATCTCGCCAGTAACCGCTGCTCCATCATTTGAATTAGCCTTCGTTTAACTACTTCATCATCAAGATGCAACCGCATTTCTAAGGCTTGCTCAAACAGTTCGGTATCAGAGCTGCCCTCCGGGAACTGCAAAAACTTCATATTGCGGATCAGTCGTTGATAAACAATTGAATCATGAAGGTGAAATTCAAGATCAAGCGCGTGTTGCAGGAGCATGTCTCGGTCAAGCTCTACAGCGACAAACCCGGCAAGTTGCGCTTCAGTGGGCGCACGACCCTTACTGATTCTCCACTGCTCTTGCAGTGTCTCAACTCGAGCTTCACTCAAAGGTCCGACAGTCGGTTTAGGTTCTGGAAAGAGAGCAGATTGCAGTAGATAAAAAACCACACCCAACACAATAAAGTGCACCCATGGCTTGTTTAATCTGGTTAACCCACTCACGCTTGATCCACTTGCACTTGACCCCGACTAAACTCGTTCGCTGAGAATTGCTCTATGGTACGTAGTGAATGGGTGAAGACCACACACGTTCTTGAATGGTGGTCGGCAAACCTGGTCTTGGAGCCACACCAGCACGATTAGCATCCCAGGTGGACCAGCGACAAGTTGGATTTTCAATAGCACGCGCATAGTAAAACGCACGTTGCTCTGCTTTAAATTCAGGATCTCGCCATAGCGCGGACAGTTGACCAGCTCCTGTTTCTTCATTGATTGAACAGTCACTAATATCTACCTTTGCGCCATTGTCTGCGCAGCGGCTTGTTTCGGGATTTACTGGAGCACTATCGGCACAGGCAACATCAATGACCTCTTCGTGGGTTCCGTCTACATCTACCCAACCTTTAATGATCTGTAATCGTTGCAAAGGTGCGCTTTCTGTATCCGCTGACGCCATCAAAAGGAAACCTAGCTCAGTTGATTGCTGGCCCTCAGTTGTTTTGTTGGGTACAAGGTTGCCCCCCATTGTCACGCCAGTAGCGTACGCTCGTTCAATACCATCTGCTTGCGTCAGCATCCTTTCATCAAACCCATATCCAGCAAACAACCGAATCTGCATTCGTGGTCCTGAAGTGGCAAACACTTCCTTTCTGCGGAATGCGCTATAGAGCGATTCCCGGGTATTTTCCTCGGCCCAGGCCGCTGCAACGCCAGACGCACCGAAGGTAGGGGTTGCTCCACCTGTATAAACGTTGCCATTAATTTTTACTAGCAACGCGGGATTACCGCCAAATTTGGCTAGAACTCTGTTTGCCTGATATCCAAGTTCACCTGCCAGGCCGCTACCAGGGGCCGACCCACGTTTTTCCGCTGTGCCAGACAGCAAACCCAGTTTAGAAACAAAATTTGACTCAACGTTCTGACTGGCGCCCGTGTGCGTATCACTCGAACCGATGAATCCAAATTGGTAGGGGTTGGTCATACCTTGCTGCTCAAATGCCAAACCATTTAACAATGCTTCCCGCACGTAAGAGCCTTCAACCTGGCTTAAGGCATTGGTTGCAACACGATAGGGCATAATCTCAAAGCTCGCGAATTCATCCTTGGATGACAACATCGGATGGGTCTCTGACGTACCCTTTATCTGCGTAATCTCGACGATCGGTTCATTGCGATTCCGCTGCTGCGCATAATCGTCATCCAGAGGGTCCCCAGCCCAATCTACGAGCTTAAACATTTGCCCGTTAGAGCCATTTGAATTGTGAGGTATCGCCAAACTCTCAACGCCTTTTGCTCTCAAATCATCCATCCATTGCCAGAGATCTTCAGGATTGCGGGAGTGGAGGCGAGAGAAAGGTTCACGTGGAAGTTTATTGGTATCTTGGAACACAACGTTTCGATGCAAGTTGCCCCTGTCGTCCGTACTTGAGGTATATTCGTAAGCAGCAAAGGTTGTGAACGCGCCTGGATCATAAAATTCGTCAGCCGCGTCAATCGAATCTCGCCAGGCACTTCGAACGACGCCAAGCACCTCATCTCTAGCTAATTCTCCGCTACGAATCTGTGAGACTGCTGCAGGCATAAAAGAACCGAATGTGCGCATTCGATCCAATACATCGAGAACACTAGCGCCCATATTCTCTGGTGCATTCAAACCATGATACGGCTCTGAAAACGGGTTCTTTGAAAATTCGGTGGATGTATCTGCGGCAGCTTCAGCAAGACCTAAAAACATGCCATGGTCCGTCACCGCATAGAAATCTAACGGACGGGATAACTGCATGTTAAAGCCTGCCGGGTTAGCGATAGCTTCACCTTTCGCAAAGCGATAAGCATCGTAAGGTGTTGCTAATGTGCCAAAGGCATAAGCATCAAATGAGTAGGTGGTGTGAACATGTAAGTCACCAAAATAGGCTTTGCGTTCAATGGGCGCTTTGACACTCGATTCTGCCCCTGAAGCCCCGAGTTCGAGTAGTTCAGTTTCAGTTTCAAAAATCTGTGCTGACCGCGTACCACTGACCGCTTGTTGTTCAAAGCGAGTATCCGCCGCTGCGGTTTGCGCAATAAGGCTTTCGTTAGTATGAGCCTCAGAAGGTAAGCTCAACACCTGATTTGACCCATCCGAGCAAGCTGTGAGCAATAGTGCCATTGCGATAAAAGCAACTGACTTTTGTTGATTGGTTGATTTGTTCATCACATAAGACTCCAGTTCCTACCGTTCTTAGTTAGGGTCGGTTGACGACAATCTCATCGTTACCGATGGGCAATTCAAATGACATTAAATCTTCAGCCAGCAGAAAGTTTTTTGGCATCCCTCGCTTAAAAACATCTTCCAAAACAACGTTCAATGGCACCGGTACTAAGTGATAAAACGCCACCATATCAACATTCGATTGCTCACCAAGTTCTATCAAAGAGTCTGTCGAAGCGTGATAGTCCATCACATCCGCGACAATTTTTGACTGCCGAGACCGACCTGCCGCACCCATCGCTTTCGACAACGCGGTCACTGTAGGAAGCGATAATGCATCGTGTAGCAAGAGATCAGCGCCATCAACGATCTCTAGCGTATCGCCGTTCACGTTGCTGTCGCCTGAAACAACCACGCTACGACCTTTATAATCAAATCGATAACCCACGGCAGGTTCAATCGGCGGGTGCTCACTCATATAAGCAGTTATCTTTAAATCGCCACCTTCAAAGATGACACCGGGGGTAATGGTTCTGTGTTCTAACACGCCAAGCTCAGGCGCCAGCAATTCTTCTCCATGGTGACCCGTCCGATAAATACGGTCTAGCCTGTAACTCGCGTTAACGCCATCTATCACGTCATCAACACCGCCAGGGCCAAACACTGTTAACGGAGTCGGCCGGCCAGACACCCAGGAACCAAGGTTTACCTCGTAAATTTCGGCGATATGATCAGAATGGAAATGGGTGAGCAAAATGCCTTGCAAACGCTCCATGGGTAAGACCATACGGTTAATGTTGTCGGTTGAACCTGCGCCGGAATCAATCAGATAAAAATGTTCTGGGGTTACGACAGCAATACACGCTTGAGCCTGACCCATACCTAACGGTGAAGCACTGCCGCAAACGAACACTCTGAGACTGCTCGATTCCGAAAACCCGTCACTCGCTCGTTGGGCAATCGCAGCAGCACCGCGATCCAAAACAATATCCTGAACCGCAGGTAGCTTAAGTAGCGCTCTGCCAATACCAACCACAACGACAAGTGTCAGGATAACGATGATTACTTTCTTCATTGGGTGAAACTCCGTACTTCTCACATTGATTTGGGTAGAAGTTGCTATCTTAAAGCTGATCTCGCGCTTCAGAGGCAGCAGGTAAGTATTGAATCGGTGATGACCACGCCCTCTCCTGCAAAGTAGCCGCTAAATCAGATCGAGGCTTAGTGCCAGCACGAATCGCATCCCAGGTATTCCATCGGCAGGTTGGATTTTCGAGTACCCGGGCATAATAGAAAGCGCGCTCGCTAGCGTCGAAATTAGGATCCGTCCAGGTTGAACTCAGCTCAGTGCTACCCGTTCTTGCTTTGTAGGTGCAATCACTTAAGTTAACAGTGGCACCGTTGTCCGGGCAGCGATTTGTTTCTCGGTTCATCTTTACGCCACCAGCACACGCCACATCGATCACGTCTTCATGGGTTTCGCCTGCCGCGTCGATCCAACCTTTGATTATCTGCAGTCGTTGCAACGGCGCACTATTCGCATCAGCTTGCGCCCAGATAGCGAACTGCGGGGCACTTTTAGAAGCCGAATCAAGATTCGCTCCCATCGGAACGCCGTTAGCATAGGCGTAAGCCACGCCATCTAACCTTTTTGTTAAGTCTTTAGGTAAATCGTAGCCAGCAAACAATCGCACACGCATTCTTGGTCCAGACGTCGCAAACGTTTCTTTACGACGCAGAGCGGCATAGATCGACTCTCGAGTATTTTCTTCTGCCCATACCGCTGCCAAACCGGAAGCTCCAAATTCTGTTTGCTGACTACCCAGGTAACTTTCTCCGTCAACTTCCGCGACGCTCTGGCCTGGAAGAAAGCCAATCAACGTGCTCTCTAAAAAGCCAACAGGAACGGAGCCTCGTGTTTGTGCATCGGCCGACAAGAGGCCTAGCTTGGAAGAAAAGTTGGACTCATCATTTTGCGATGCAGCTGTATGTGTATCACTGGAGCCAATAAAACCAAACGCAAACGGATTGGTAACACCTTGCTCTTCCAATTCCAAACCGTGGCGCAGGGCTTCCCGCACATAACTACCTTCAGGTTTACTCGCCACAGGCTTACCCATTCCAACCCCTCGCGTGCTCACCAGTTCAAAGCCCGCCCACTCATCTCGGCTGGATAATGCTGGGTGAGTTTCAGACGTACCCTTGATCTGCGTGATTTCGACCAATGGTTCATTGCGAATACGTTTCACCGCATATTCATCATCTATAGGATCACCCGCCCAATCAAACAACCTAAACATATGACCATTTGATTTGTTGGAGTTATGCGGAATAGCTAACGATTCAACACCAGCTTCTCGCAACGTATCCATCCAATCCCAAAGATCCTCGGCGTTTCTTGAGTGCATACGGGAAAAGGGCACCTCTGGCACAAGGTCGCTGCTTTCAAAAATTACATTGCGATGCAGGCTACCATTGTCATCTGCGGCGGTTGAGTACTCATAGGCGACAAAGGTCGTGAAGTGGCCGGGATTGTTATGCTCGTCCGCGGCATTAATGGAATCTGCCCATGCGTCACGAGTAATGGCCAATGGTTCTTCAGCGCTAACTTCCCCTTCGACAATCGCCAGGGCCAAGGCTCGCGCAAGGCCGAAACTGCGCATTCGATCCAGCGTACTCCATCGATCCATGTTGTCCGGCGCATTAAGATCATGAATAACTTTCGCAAAAGAGTATTTAGAAAATTCAGTGCTCGTATCAGCCGCAACCGGGGAAATGCCCATAAAAAACCCGTGATCGGTTACGCCATAAAAATCCAACGGCGCTTGCAACTGAACTTCAAAACCCGCGGGGTGCTTAATGGCTTCACCCTTAGCAAATCGATACGCGTCATAGGGACTGGCCAATGTACCGAATGCATAAGCATCAAATGAGTATTTCGTATGTACATGCAGGTCTCCGAAATAGGCATTGCGGTCTGGGTTAGCTGGCGGCTTGTCGGCCTGGCCCAAATTCACTTTTGAACCAGAGCGCCGATCAATAATCTTATGCTCAGTTTCAAACAGAGGCTGTGCAAGTGCAGCACGCTGCTCAGCGGTTGGCTGGTTGCTGCCTCCGCAAGCAATGAGCGACAACAGGGCAAGCACGCATACAACCAATTTGGTTTTACCAATCATTGTTCTGCTAATCATTTTATAGCCCCCTAATTTAGCATAATGCTAACTTTTAATAACGAGATGATAACTGTAGAATGACGGCACCGCAAGCTAACCATCCAAGCAAAGAAAGTGGAACGAACCTATGGCCAAAACAGCAACCGAAAGTCCGAAACCTAAACGAAGTCGTGCTGAAACGGAGCGCCGGCTTATTGACGTCGCGCTGGAACTGATTCGCGACAAGGGTGTGCTGGCTGGACTGAACCTTCGCGAGGTTGCCGAAGGTGCGGGTGTGAATCGAGGGAATATCTATCACTACTTTGGTTCAAGGCAAGAACTCCTGCGTGCTGCGATTAACCGACAATTCGAAGCGATCGTGGACTCTCTATCGAAACGTAACTCGGAGACTGGCTTCGTCGCACGAAGGTTGAACGCCTTTCGCTTAAACAACAGTAACGACAAGAACAATGACAGCATGCTTCGTGCGCTGCTTGTTCTGGATGGTGATGATACCGTTGACCCGATTCCGCTTTTCGAAGGGGGGCTTAGCCAGCTAAGGCAAGATGTTATAAATGGCGATATTGATCGCGGCCATGACCTAGAAGCACTGCAAGTCGCTTTGTCTGCCTTGCTACGCGGCTATCGCATCTTTCGCCTGCCCTATGCAAAGCGAGTTGGTGTGACACCAAAAGAGCTTGATGAGCGAGTAGGCAAGATTTTGCGCACATGGCTTGAAGCAATGGCGTAACCACCTGAAAAGACACATCAGCTTTGAACTCTGGTCCTACGGATAAATAACACAGAGAGGCACTGTTAATATCCGAGGTACTACCTCACCCTCCAAACTTCGCAGCTTCTCCTTGAGTAGAAACTCCAGTGTCTGCAGATACATTACCCATTGCCCTAACGGGCCTTTGGGTAGAACCTCATCAACAAGGTGCGCAGCACAGTCGGCCATGCGCCAGGCACCACAGGAGGGGCAGAAACTGCGGCGGTTGCAACTGAGGGCAACAAGTTTCTCGTGATGGCTAGATTCACATTGCAATCGCAGAAAACCATGCTCAAAACGACCGCACTTCAAGTAATCCTCGAATTCTCTAACGACATAACCGGGCAAGCCCCACCCTGTGCCACCAACATGTTCTGGAAATGACAACGTACCTACAACCAGGCAACCGATCTGATTCGATACTCAGACTTTCGATCAAAAAGCCCTGTTATAATTCCTATCCCCCACTCGCTAGCGAGCAATGCAGGCGGAAGACCTGAAGCGAGCTATACATGGATTCTCATGCAAGATGCGCTTTCACCTAGCGACACTGGTGTATGCGGCTGCATTAATGCCGGAATTAATCGAAATTCATCGACAGTTCAAAACAAACCCGACATTTACTCACCTGAATGAAGCCAGGGAAATAGGCAGCACTATTACGGTTCAACCGGTTGTTGCTGTCATCTACAACACCTGGCCGCCAGAAAACAGATTCATATACCGGTGGCTTCCGCGAAGCACCTTGAGATTGTTCCTGCGGTGACGAATGCCTTGGTAAGGAAAAACACACTCCCCTCGGAAACAGCCTGGGATGAGGCTGAGTGGATTTCTTGCTTCCATTATCAGCCAAAATGCGGTGAAGCTGGACAAACCTATATCAACCGCCGGTCACGGCAAGCTGCAAGCTATTAGGTAACAGACGATTGTCTCAGGACGTCCTTTTTATTATCGAAATGCAGCCTTCCAGCACCAAAAAATGTCAACGAAATAAGGTTCTCATGGGTCGCTAGACTCTAGCGACAGAACTTGTTGGGGGATCTTTTAGGATTTGACCGCAAGTATCATCTAAAACAGAGGCATTTTAGGTTGTATTTAACCTTGACAAAAAAGCGCGATTGATGTTATGAAATTCAAAAGGGTTGCGGTTCCAACTGGTGGAAACTCTCTCAAGCAAGATAAAGGACAGCGACATGCCTATTGATCTCCCTTTAATTAAGCACCGCACTCCCTACTTAACGACCTTCTTATACACTACTGTATTGACAATATTTTTAGGCGTTAACCTAGCAAAGGCCGCGGAAATTGAAGAAATAGTCGTCACGGCTAGAGCTATCGAGGAAAGCGTGCGAGATATCCCCGTGGCAATTACAGCCATCAGCGAAGAACGAATGAACTTGTATGGTATCGAGAGTTTCGAAGACCTTGAGGCGCTCACGCCACAGCTTTCAATTGGTCGCTCCAGCAGCGGCAACGGAGCAAGTATTTCTATAAGAGGCATTGGCGCAGCAACGTCGAGTATTGGCATTGAACAATCAGTAGCCGTCATTATCGATGGCGTCTACTTCCCCCAGGGCCGTGTGATCAACGAAGGACTCTTTGACGTTAATCAAGTCGCCGTTCTGAAAGGACCGCAGGCTCTCTATTTTGGGAAAAATTCTACTGCAGGTGTTCTATCAATTAGAACGAATGATCCCGGCGATGAGTTTGAGGCATCAATACGCGTAAACAACGAATTTGAGAGCGATGATCTTACGTTAGAGGGAATGATATCTTGGCCAATTAGTGAAAAGTTAGGCATTCGGCTCGCAATCCAAACATCCGAAATGGACAAGGGGTGGATAGAAAACAATTCGCCGGAAGGTGGCGATGTATACACTACCTTTGATGGATTCACGGGTAACCTAAACACTTATAACAACCCGAAAGCAGACGCCGGTTGGTGGCCGTCACAGGAAACCCTATACACGCGTTTGACACTGGCGGGAGATCTAAGTGATACGTTTAGTTACAACGTAAAAGCGTCGTACGGCAAGTTCGAACAAAGCTCTTCTACAGGAGGTGGAGAGCTCTTTGAATGTGAGACGCTAAACGGGGTAGCTCACAACAGCCAACCAGCAGCAGTGCAACCCCCAGGAAGACAAACGGTTTTATTTCAACCTGTCCCTCTGCCGTCTGTCGATTGCAATTTTGATGGGGCCAGAGGGTTAAACGATGTCCCACCTGAAGTCGCAGCAACAAACCCTTTGCTCAATCAATTTGGTAACGGCGCAAGCGGGGAGAAGTTCACCTCTTACGTGCTCACCACCACGCTGGACTGGAATTACGACGACTACAGTATCCAGGCGATCGTTAACTACCAAGATCAAGAAGAACGCTGGGTAGGAGATCAAGATGGGGGCGCGGTCACCTCAATATTCGCGGCAGAAAAAAATACTTTTGAAAACTATTCCACCGAAGTTCGAGCGTTGACTAGCTTTGATCGACCGGTCAATTTTGTACTCGGTATGTATTATCAGCAAACCGACCGTTGGTTTAATCAGGACGTCAATTTTGGCGCGGTGCAGTGGACAGGCCCAATCGCTGATCCTGCTGATGAATTCACAGCGTACAACAAAATTTCGGAAACGGACGGCGAGACGCGTTCAATATACGGGGAAGTTATTTGGGATATTAGCGACACCTGGCAGCTCACTGCTGGCATGCGCTACCTTCACGAGACCAAAGACTCATATTTCATTCAGCCGTATGTCGCGCCCTACTCTTTTTTCCCGATCTTTTTTACCGAATATGACCCCAACGATCCCTCGACGAGAATAGAAAACGAGCAAACGTTCGAAACGGTCATTCCAGAAGTCACTATCAGATGGGAAATTAACGATTCGCTTACCGCTTACGCAGCCTATAAAGAAGGATTCAAATCGGGCGGCTTCTCTAACAGCGCCATACTGGGCAACCTATCCGGATCCGTTGCGGACTTCTCGTTCGAACCTGAAGAAAATAAAGGCGGAGAATTCGGACTGAAAGCGGCCTTATTTGATCAATCCATGCTCCTCTCGGCAGAAATTTTCTATTACAAGTTTGATGACCTACAAGTCGATTTCTTTAACTCGCAACAATTCGCTTTTGTGACCGAAAATGCCGGCGGCTCCAAAACATATGGCGCAGAGGTTCAAATAGACTGGGCAACGCCTATTAACGGGTTAACGTTTTCTGGATCTCTCGGTTACCTAAAATCATTGTTCACAGATTTTGAAAACTTTTGTTACGTCGGCCAGACACCGGCACAAGGCTGCAATCTTCTGCCAGGACAATTAGAATCACAGGTAAGGCAAAATCTTGATGGGAATACGAGACCTGGAGCACCCGAATGGAGCGGCTTTATCGCCGCCAATTACGAGCGACCAATTGGCTCATCATTATTTATTGGAATTTCTGCAAACTTCCAATATAAAAGCGAGATCACCTTAAGTGCTTCTGATCCAAACGCTATCTACGAGTCTTATAACACTTTTGATGCCAATATCCGTTTAGGGCCGGAAGATGGAAAATGGCAGATTGCACTTGTTGGAAAAAACCTGACAGACGAACTGGCCATCAGAGGGGCCGGTAATGTGCCTGGAACAGGCGGAAACACAGGAACAAACGAGGGATATCGAGGTGACCTTTCAGGGGGAGCCATTAGGCCAAAACAACTAGAATTAGAGTTTATGTATCGCTTCTAGAGCGATACTACAAGCGCACTGGGCGCTCGAATTTTTTAGCGCAGGAATGATTGTTCTGGGACACTTTTTGAAACCTTGGAAAAGGTGTCCTGTCGGGTTCCTATTCTTGGGTCAATTGATATAGGGATACAGGAAAGCTTTTCGGTGATCGCAGATGTCACCGACCCGGACACGATCCAGACCATTCTGGCTCATCTGAAGCAACGCGTGCCACCTGATGCTGTGTGCCAGCAAAGGCCGGAGCAATGACCGCAAAACGATCTCTTTGCCGCTATCTGATGGTTGAAACCACGGCGGCGCATTTCTCCCTACGCCAACAGAAAAGCACCTTGGCTAATCGCCCATCACCAAGTCAGCCAATAACCACAAACAACAACAAAACTTGGTAGCGTTTAACCACTAATCGTCATTCCGCTCCACTCTTTTATAAAACAAGCAGGCAACCGATCTGATTCGATACTCAGACTTTCGATCGAAAAGCCCTGTTATAATTCCTATCCTCAGATTACTTAGGCAGTTTGTGTGGCGGCATCCATCGCCGGCTTGAAGCGGAAGATCATACTGATTATCACAATCACCATGAGGTTGAACGTGACCTCGAGGTAGCCGTGAATCGCGGGCAGATCTACAATACCGACCAGCAACGCAGCCAAGAGAACGTGATAGGAGATACCAATATATCCCAGAGTAAGCGCCGCAATTTTTGAAGCCACTGAATCGCCGTACAGTGGAACCGCCACCAGCAGAGCAAAAACCGCCCACATCCAGAAACCAAGATTCTCGAGAGACTCGTATAGCGAAAACGCGACGCCCCCATTCAGTATGCGAAGTAGTGGATCAGCCAACTCAGCACCAGCACCCGTCACACCGCTTGAAAGGACCTCTGCTAACTGAGGTATGGTCCACACCGCCATAAACTTCGGGATAATATAGGCAACAACGGACACCAGAACCACCATCGCCGCGAGTATCGCGCGCAGCGGATTTTTCCCGCTAATCTGCCAGGCAATCCCAAATAAAACGCCCGACGCACAGAGCATAGCGACAATCTGGTTTGCCCAGCCCGCGATAAATACACCTCGGTTAGTGCTCAGCCAGGCCACACGGTCTACGTGTTCCGCTGTGGAACCTGCGGGGATATCCAGTGGCAAAAACATGGAGATCACCCCCGAGGCGATCACCAGGATGGCGGACCAAAAGCCCAACCGGTTGATTTGGTAATCTAGTGTGATTTTCGTGCTCATAATTTTCCTCTTTATCTTTATTTAGGTTCGACAGCTTCGGATCAACGTGGTGTCGTACACCTGAGGAACATCATTTTTATGGTTTTATCTGCTTGCTAACAGCAGAATCAAAAAACTTCCCATAAGGCGGGCGAAGCAGCCTGAAAGGATCCAGCTTCGACTGGACATAAACGGCTTTAGCATGACTAAAGTTTTTAAAGCCATCAAAGCCGTGATAGGTCCCCATACCACTTTCTCCCACACCACCAAATGGTAGGTCTGACTGCAGGATATGCGCCATCATATCATTCACCACCATGCCGCCGGACGTAGTCTGAAAAGTGAGCTTTTCTATCTCTTGCTTATTGCGTCCAAAATAGTACAAGGCAAGAGGTCTTGGTCGTTCGTTGATATAGTCAACCACTTCCTGCATCTCCGTGTACCCAACTATCGGTAAAAGAGAAATAGATGCCGACGGTCACATCGTGACCCCAGGCTTCAACCCACCTTGTTCCAGTACCTTACTTCGATTTCACTAAATAATCGCAAGTGCTCTTAATTAATTAGATCTGGCACTTGGCCCTGATCCCTTACCTAGAACCGGAAGACTCCGTCACCAGCTGAAGGCTCCGTCACCAGCTGAAGGCTCCGTCACCAGCTGAAGGCTCCGTCACCAGCTGAAGGCTCCGTCACCAGCTATCGAACGAACTAACCTTCGCAATTTTTAGGTAAATCGAGCGTTGGATTTTCGTTGAAGAAGCCAACTGGGATTAAATGAAAACCAGTATATTCAACGGGCATAACGGGCCAATCTTCAGGCCTTGGTACATGAGTTAACGCCACGGTATGCCACATCACGAGATCACAATCATCAATATTGCGATTTCCGGCTGTCATCTCAGCAAGCCCGCCTTGTCCTGCATGCATCACCGTACTGGGACCGGCCGCGCTCAGTTCGTCCTCCGCGAATGGTGTTGCCCACAGGTTGTGGCTGGCGAAAGCTGCACGCAACGCAATTTGGGAACCGGCTTGTGCAAACATTGTCGGTGACGCAGCGGGTAGAAGTTTGTAGGCAACAGGTACACCCCACTTGTTTTTTGAAGCAGGATTAACCACCTTCCAGTTTCTGCTGACATGTGGCGCGTTGTCTCTAATCGCTTCGGATTCTGTCGCAAGCGGCCGAGAAACAGATTGAAACTGAGTGCCTTCGGGGTTACTCGGTGAAGTAGGTATCAACTCGATCTGATTCTCAAACAGTGAATTGGAACCACCATCCAAATGCCAATCAAGCCGAAAACAGAACAGGTGTTGATGCACAGGTGACGAGAGATTTTCGCCAATGATCGGCGCCTGAGCTGGGTTAACGGTTTCTTCTGTAAAAGCACTCACGCCGACAATACCCGTCAGCTTCACTTCCATTTGGATCGTTCCATCAAGATACAAATACCAATAGAAACCGTAGTCGTAGTTACCGATACTAAACACTGAGCTGATCACCAGTCGCCGCGATCGCCTAACCTCAGTCGTCTTTGATAATGCATCAGTGTGCTTCCATTGGATGCCATAATCCTCTTCATGAATGCAAATAGCATTTTCGATTGTCCTCGCATTGCCATCAAAAGTGACCTGGTGACTATCCAGATAGTGAATCTCACCTAGACAGTCACACCCAAGCTTCAGACTATTGATCATCGTACCCATGTTGTATTCGCTAGCATCAAGTACATGCTTCCAACTGTGCATCGGGTCACTGTCGCCGTAGGGCACAACCATTTCTGACAGCGCAGCACGATAGAGGATTGGCCTGTCTTGCAGGGAAAGCTCATGCAAAACAAGTCCGTTTACAGGGTGGACTGAGGCACGGACATCAAAACCTTGCCATGAAATTTTGTTACCCGTTACCTTAAAGCTTGTGCCTTCTGGTTGAGTGATGCTTAAAGGCTTAAGATCTGACCGGGTAGCGCTTGGGCTTGTCGCATCGTAGCGTCCAGATGCAGTTGGCATCGGGATAACGCCACTATCTTCAATGTGCGTGACAGTCCTTGCGGTGACATCGACGTGGGCAATCAATCCGTGAATAGGTCTTGCATAGCCGTTGTCCGTTGCGTCTTCTTTAACAAAGGAGATGCAACGCAGTGCACGATGCCCTTTCGGTATACTTTCGTGGGCATAACCGCCAGCTGGCCACGGATCAATCTGTATAAGCGCTAGCGCTTCTTCTGTTGAAACATCAATGCCTCTTGCTGCAACCCGTTCAAGCCATTCCGGATTGGATTTCGTCAGGATGATGGCAACTCCAAAATCTGCAACGTTGTAGGCCACCTGTGCATCAAGGGTTAGGCGCGTTGTCGTAATAAATTTATTCTCAGCCACATCCACCAGTGAAGCAAAACCTCCATCAGCTTGTTGATCAACACCCGTTAGCTCGATGACTCTTGATACCTTTTTACTACCTAGTACATCACTTTTATTAGGTTCTTTTAAAGCTATCGAGGAAAAGATGGACTTCTCGTCAGGGTGATGTTCTCGGAATATTTTGACAGCTGTTGCAACTTCGTCGGCCGAGAGTGATTCCAATGGGTGTACAGTCATGAGATGTGCCTGTTTGGTATAAGTGAGCTTTTTTTCATTTAGTCATTGTATTAAATACTGGACATATGTCAAGATAGTCAAGTGAGCAAAGCAACGACAAAAAGTAAAAGAAAAACCACCAGATTTGAAATATTAGAAAGCTGCGTAAAAGTCATTTCGTTAGAAGGCGTCGATTCCGTTACACACCGGCGCGTTGCCCAAGAAGCGAGTCTCTCTGGCGGAGTCGTCAGTTATCACTTCAATACTCGCGAAGAACTTATCAATGAAACATTCAAGTTTCACCTCGAACAGCTGGTGGTAATGGGCGAAGCCACGGCAGAAAATCACACTCAGACAGTTACAGGGTTTATGAATTCTGTGGTCGATTTCATTAAACGTGATCAAGACTCACCCCACCTTGTCACAGCAGACTATGAAATGATCCTTTACGCGTCCCGCTGCAAGGACCTGGCAATGTTGACCAAAAATTGGGAAGACAAACTAGCCAAACACATCGCGCGAGAACTTAAGGCCATGGGTCTATCCAACAGCGTTCGCTATGCACAGGCAGTCATCAATCTGGTTAGAGGTTTTGAACTAGAATGCTTGATCAACCCATCACTGGAAATCGATGAACTCAAGCAAAGATTACGATTGCTCTTTGCTGGTGCTAATAAGGAAGAGTCGGAACCTACTCAAAATTCTCTATACAAGGGCGATTCATGACAGAGTATACTGGTCGGCGGTTCACGGTTGATAATTGGGGTTACCCACCACAAAGCCGTGAATCATTCCAACAGGTTCAATCTCTCTTCCCAACCGCCCGCCTTCGTCGTGGACCCGGACCGATCACGACATTTAACAGTGACTCAAAAGACAATTTCAGCTTTTCCTATGAAGGCGCCGACGGATCACAACGGACCGTACAGAAGATGTTGGCGGATAGTTATACAGACGCATTTATCGTCATGAAAGAGAACGTCATTGTATGCGAACACTATGAGAACGGTATGGCGGTCGATAGTTTTCATTTACTCAACTCTGTCACCAAGTCATTCGTTGGCATGTTGGCTGGTATTCTCATATCAAAAAATCTGATAAGTGAAACTGATTTAGTGATACAGCACATCCCCGAATTAGCTGGTACCGCCTTTTCAGAATCCACCATTCGACATCTACTTGATATGACAGCCGCGCCAAAATATGGCGAAGACTATGCAGACCCATCTGCGGACTTCTGGGTGGAGGCAGCTGTGGTGGGTTGGCGCCCAGAACTAAGAACCAAGGAATCTGCACCGACTCTACTGGCCTATGCAGAAACACTTGTTGATAGTGAGCAACGTAATGGCGAAAAATATCACTATCGAAGCGTCTTAACTAACATGTTAGGTATGGTGCTGGAACGAGCAGGTCAAGGTAGCTTACAAGAACAGCTTCAAAATGAAATTTGGCGAAAACTAGGTCCGGAGCAAGATGCCTCGATTGTGGTAGATAGTGTTGGATTTCCGTACGTCGGCGCAGGGATGAGTGCTTGCGCGCGCGATCTTGCTCGCTTTGGCCGCATGATCGTTCAACAAGGTGAATACAACGGCGAGCAAATTGTGCCACGGCAATGGATCAATGATACTCGGCACGCTGACGATCAGGCCAGGATCAACTTTGCAGAGAGTAGTTATGGGGCAATGATGCCTGGTGGTCATTATCGCAATCAGGTCTGGGTTGAGGATGCTGAGAAAGGAATCCTGGTGGCCATAGGAATCCATGGCCAGGTCATCTATATGAACATGCAAACCCAAGTGGTGATTGTCAAACTTTCAACACATCCGGAGCCTACAAGCGCACTATTCCAAGATAGCTTTGTCGCGATGAGAGCGATATCCGAGGCAGTTTGAAGCTGACCTGAGCCAACCGAGACTCTAACCCACTCTACCCGCCGCTCTGATTACCGGGTTATTTAAAACCCAGAGCGAGCTCAGTCGTCAAAGCCTAGAAAAGAAGTAGCTTCTTCAACGCTCTTGCGTTCTGAGACTACCGCGTTGGCCGGAAAACTCTCATCTGGCCAGCCCAACGCAACAGCCTTCATAATCACCTGGTCCTCAGCAATACCTGCATGCTCGCGAACCACTGGCGACTGCATGATGCCCTGACTGTTAATCACCGCACCCAAACCACGCGACCAGGCCGCGTTTACCAGTGCTGTTGTTACTGCGCCACAGTCAAAAGCAGTGTCATCGCTGTCTGCCAGCTCGCGGTCATAAGTAATAATCACACAAACAGGCGCATCAAACTGGCGGAAACCGCGCAGCACCCAATCCTGACGCCCCTCTTTATCTTCACGTGCGATACCCATGGCAGAGAATAATTGCTTGGCGACGCCAACCTGACGGTCACGATGTTGCCCTGCAAACGCTTGTCCAATGCGAAACTCACGCGAATGCGGCACACCCGCTAAATTACGTTCAGTGTTACCGGCGCGAATACGATTCAAGGGTTCGCCGGAGACAACAGTAAAATTCCACGGCTGTGTGTTCATCGATGACGGAGAACGCATTGCCAATGCCAGGACTTCTTCAATCAGTGCTTTCGGCACTGGATCCGTTTTATAGCCGCGGATGCTACGGCGTCCAAGGAAGACTTCATCAAACTGCACTTTACATCTCTCTGTGTGAATTTGTGCGTAGTTTACGGTATTTGAGAGATTGGGACAGAAACTTGAAACTGGGGGCCAGGACCAGGTGCCAGAACCAACTGACGCAGCATCGAGGCCACCTCACGTAATCCTCATCTCACGCAACCAATAATTCATTAGTCCAGCGGCGATGACTCGGTCTCTCTGGTCCACGAAGTTCACGAGCACGCTCTATTGACCCCTATTAATCCTAAAAAAGCGCACTAATGGGTTCGGTACGAACGACAACGTTGTTTAGTTCGATGACGACCTTCATATCGGGTGACAGCAGTTCCAGCGTCCAATTCCACGCGTGACACCCATGCGTGCCGCGCAGCGACACAGCGACACAGAGGTCGCAGCATGTCGGTAGTCTCTGCCATACTAGCGCGAACCCTATGGTTACTCAGATTGTTTCTAATTGAGACGACGTGCTACTTTGGTCTGATGAAGCGACTCTCATCTCTTGCATCTCTTGCATCTCTTGCAGTTCTTTGTTCAAACTCCTCCGTGACTTGGAGTCAATTTAAATGACATATAGCATCATCATGCATCGCATAGTTTTGATTTTTCTCTTTTCTTCATCGATTTTCGCGGATCCGGTACCCGCCTTCATAGAAGCCCTTGATTCAGCAACCTTTGCTACTTCTACTCCGGCAAACGATCCTGACGACTGGTTAATGGCGCATGTAGATGTAGAAACCACTGGGCTCGTCCCGGGGTATCATGAAATGATCGACGTTGGCATCGTAATGACAGACCTTGATGGGAATGAACTCGATCGTCTGTTTTTGCGCATCATGCCTAACCATCCAGACCGCGCTCAGCCGGGTGCAGTCGCGGTCAACGGGTTCTCGGTAGGACGCTGGAATGAGCTCGGCTTCAACACTCCGCTGCAAGCCGTCCGCAAGATAGTTGATTTCCACCATCGCGTCGTCAGGAACAAGCATGTCCTTTTCGTCGGCTACAACGCCTGGTTTGATATCTCCTTTCTTGACCACCTATTTCGTGATCAAGGCAGTAGCTGGCGGGCCCTCTATCATTATTTTGTGCTTGATCTGCCGTCCATGGCCTGGTCGCTGGGGATTAGGGATCTCGCGGGCCAGGAAATGACCGCAAAACTAGGGATAGAGCCGGAAACAACGGACCCTCTCGAACATACAGGTATAACTGGTGCGGAGTCCAACGTTAGCGCTTACCGAGCGTTGCTGCGCATAAAATACGAAAAGTCGGGCACTTCCCAATGACAGTTCAATATTGAAATCAGTCAAAGAACTCTAGGATGCCACCAGGTCAGCCAATAAGCACAAACCCTGGCAGCGTATGCCTACTAATAGTCATACGGCTCCACTCTTTCATAAAACACGCAGGCAGCCGAGCTGATTCAATACTCAGACTTTCGCTCGGAAGCCCTGTTATAATTTCTATCCTCCGGCTGAATTAAAATGAACGCCAGAGGAAGGGAAAATTCAGTCACTATCAACAAGCCACCATAGGGGAACCATCGTGAACTTTGCTATGGCCACGCCTGCTTCATTTTTCCGGGTTGCTATTCTTCTGGCAACTTTTCTGCTTGCTTTGCCAGCGCCTGCTGTTTTCGCGGCTGAGTTTAGCGAAGAGGTATTGACGCGACAGGGGCTGATCAAGACGGCGCTTGCACAGGAACCCGCCGATCTATTAATTGAAGGCCCTACTGTCCTCAATGTATTCACTCAGGAATGGCTGCCTAATCAAGATATTGTTATTCGAGACAAACGAATCGCCTGGGTCGGCGACAGCGGTACCTGGCCCGGCACCGCAGAAACCAGGATTGATGCACGTAAGGAGTGGGCTGTACCCGGGTTCGGTGAGTCACACAAGCATATAGAAAGCAGCTACCTGACACCCGAGTACGAGGCCGCGCTGGTCATTCCACGGGGCAATACCTGGACGATGGAAGGCTCTCATGAACTGTCCAACGCGATTGGTCCCATGAACGCGGTCTTCTGGCTGATGGCAGAAAAAGCGGGCAGCCCGCTCAAGATTTTCCCATCGATAGGCTCAGCGACACCCCCTACCGCTTATGAACAGGGCGCGGGGTATTACGGCTACCAGGAAATGGAGGACTTTCTACGCTCCGACCTTCGAGTCACGGCCCTCGGCGAGGTCATGGACTGGCCCGCGGTCAGCAATCCGGATGCTCCTGCCAGTAAGCGCATCTGGGGCATGATACAGGCCACTTGGGATAATCGCGGCGTCGTTGAAGGTCACGGCAGCGGTCTGCGCACAGTGGATGAGATTAATGCCTTCTCTGCCTCCGGCCTGGCATCCGACCATGAGGTGAAGCTGGCTGAAGAAGGCCTTAGAAAAGTAAGACGCGGCATTTTCCTTGAACTCCGGCCCGACGCCACGCGCGCACTAATTCCCTTGTTGAACGAACTAGGTATTTCAGACTGGAGCAACCTGTCGGTCACCACCGATGATCGAGACGTTGCCGCCACGATTGAACTGGGTGCAATGGACCATAATATTCGCAACGCGATCGAAGCTGGGGCACCGATAGAAGCGGCCTATATGATGGGAAGCTACAATACCGCGAGGCATTTTCACGTCGAACACCTGGTCGGCTCTATCGCACCAGGTCGATACGCCGATGTTGTGCTGCTGGACGACCCAAAAACGGTGTCTATTACCCGTGTAATCGCCAACGGCAAACTCGTCTCCAAGGGCAATAAGTATCTTCCCGAAGTGGTATCTGTTGACTACCCGGACTGGGCCAGAAACACAATGAACGTCGGGCGGCAGATGATCGCAGAAGATTTTGTCATTGCTGCACCGCCGGGGCGTGACCAGGTGAACGTCGCCCTGATTCGGCCTTTCTACTTCGAACCTGATTTTATGAAGGATGTACTCTCCGTGACTGATGGTCGCGTTGAGGGAGATGCCACGAGGGCAATCTCAAAGGTCGCCGTCGTCGATCGTTATAGCGGTAAAGGCGCCGTATCCAAAATGTTCTGGCGCGATGTCGGACCGATAACGCCAGGTTCTGCTCTTGCCAGCTCCCAGATGCATGACATCCATAACATCTGGACCGTGGGCAATGATGATACCGCGATGGCACTGGCGGTAAATACGGTAGCCAATCAGCATGGTGGCTGGGCGCTGGTCAGTCAGGGCAAAGTTGTAGCGACTGTTGAACTGGACATCGCCGGCCTGATGACCGCCAGACCGGTTGACGAAGTAGCCGCTGAGGTAGAGTCAATGCTTGATGCTGCCGACGAGATGGAGTGGATTGGCGCTCCCGGCCTGCCGGAAAGAATGCGGTTCGCCTTTCTCACAGCGTCTCCCTGGAGATGGCAACTGGTAGCACCCTATGAAAGCAATCCCGTTGGCTTTGTCAATGTCACCAACGGCGAAACACATCCGGTCGTGTGGTAGCGATCACCCGGAGACCGAAGTCGGCAGCAGATGAATTCGGCTGGCTAGCCGTGTTGTGCCTGCTGGTCTGCTCGTCAGGTCAGGCGCACCTGCTGAACATGACCGAGGCGATCGCTGAAATCGATCAGAGCGGTCACATCAGCGTCTCGCTAAAGCTGGATCTGCTCGCAGAACTTGGTTCAGCAGAAGCTTATTTCGCTGCCTCTTTGTCAGACTCTCAGCAGGCACCCGAGGCCGAGATGTTCAAGAAGCTGGCGGGCGCAATCGAGGCCTACCAGGAAGATTCACGCATCGACCTGCGAGTCACCAACGTGCAATGGCCTGCCGGTTATGACCTCGGAGATTATAAGAGCCAGATTGTCTGGCCCAAAACGACGGTGACACTCACAGGCCAGCTGAATTCCAACGCTCCTCTCGCTATTCGCTTCACGTCAGCCTTTATCTTTGAAGAACCAGTCGCGCTGACCATACGCTCGCCAGTCACCGGAAAAAGAAAGAGCCGGTGGTTGGTCGCAGGGCAGACGAGTCCTCGATTTGACCCTGGCAATCTTGAGATAGAAGCCACCAACATCTCCCTGGAAGGCGCAGTTCGACAAGGCGCAGATTTTGCCGCACATGGGTTCCGTCATATCGTTATCGGTGGCTGGGACCACCTGCTATTCCTTCTGGCACTGTGTCTTTCTGCCAGAAGCGCATGGCAACTGATCATACGGATCAGCCTGTTCACACTGGCGCACACTGTGACACTTGCAATGGCGTCATACCGGCTGATCGAGCTTAACGCTTACTGGGTTGAACTCGCGATTATCGGATCTATCGTTTTTGTGTCGTTCAATAGCCTGTGGCAAATTTACAGTCCCTGGAATACTTTGCGCCATAGTGATACTGAGCTCTCCCCGGGGTTGTTTGATGCCGCCGCAGTCTGGATATTCTTATTTGGACTGCTGCACGGCCTGGGTTTTGCTTCCAGCCTGCAGGCTCTCGAGATACCCACCGACCACTTCCTGATCAGCCTGCTGGGATTCAACCTGGGTGTTGAGATCGCGCAAATCGGGTTTGTTCTGGTCGTCGTGGGTATCTTCGCAGTGCTGGATCGACAGCGCGCTGCTCAAGCGATCAGGCGGGTGTTGACCTGGCTCACTGCACTGGTCGCCTGCAGCTGGCTCATCATGCTAGCGGTGTAGTTCCGACCACTGCGCAGAGCATCACCGATTCAATAGCGCAGCCTCAAATTCTCCGATGGTGTCACTGGCATCCTCACAACCGACGGAGACACGAATCAAACTATCCCGCCATGGCTGCGGGTAAACTAAAGTAAACACGTCGCCAAGACTCACGCCAATTCCAAACAACTTGTTACTATTTTCGAACTGACTCATCTTGTCGGCTCCCCCTTTTATCCTGAAGCTCACAATGCCTCCTGATCAATGTCACGAACATCGATACCTCAATCCTCATAGCAGGGTAATCCTGTTCGAAAAATAACCTGCTTATGACGAACAGGTCATTGGTCACAATGACGTGATCGCCCGATTTCGCCGAAATCATGATCGAGATCGCTACGGCAGACATTCCTGATTATGATCTGGAATCGACCTTTCCCAACGATCTTGTTGAGGCATTACCGGTAGTGGAACTAAATGACGAGCTGAATGAATCGCTCGGCCGTGATTTTGTCGATGTATTTGTTTCCGTTAAGCGCACGAAACTTCGCGACTACATGAAGATGATGACACAATAGGAAGTTGGTTACCTTGGAAGTGCATTATGAGCGAAAGAAGAGGAGGCGGAAATCCGAAAACCGGATTTGATGAATCCTGGTACTACGACACGGCGCATGGTGGCCACGACTATCCTGCCCTGGATGGTTCAACGGATGCAGATGTTTGTGTTGTTGGCGGCGGCTACACTGGCCTGTCCGCAGCCATAGAACTCGCACGAAAGGGATATTCCGTTGTTCTACTTGAGGGTTATAAAATAGGATCCGGAGCATCCGGTCGCAACGGCGGCGTGTTCGGTACAGGTCAGCGCAAGGATCAGGACGAGCTGGAGTCCTGGCTGGGCATGGATGACGCGCGCAAGATGTGGCAGATCGCCTGTGATGCCAATCAGCTGGTCCGGGACAGGGTCGCCGAATTCAATATCGACTGTGATCTGAAAGATGGCGAACTCACGCTCGCGCACCGGGAGCGACATGAGGGCCCGCTCTGGGATTATGCCGAACACCTGGAAAAGAACTACGGCTACACAGCCAAACGCATCGTCAGCCGTGATGAAGCAGCCAAGATGCTCGGTGTCGAAACCCTTTACGGTGGTTACCTCGACACTTGCGCCGGACATATCCATCCTTTGAATCTGACCCTTGGCCTGGCCCGGGCAGCCTCAGAACTTGGTGTGAAAATTTTCGAAGAAACGCTGGCAGGCCGGATTCAGAAACGCAATGACGGCGTTACTGTCAAGACAGCAACGGGTAACGTGCAGGCTAAGTATCTGGTGATCGCCTGCAACGGATATCTGAATGGATTTCACAAAACGCCGGACAATTACCAGATGCCGATCAACAACTTTATCCTGGCAACCGAACCACTCGGAGAAGAACGCGGTCGCCAGATTAATCGTGATGATGTGTCCGTGGTCGACACTCGCTTTGTCGTTAACTTCTTTCACAATACGCCGGACCATCGGCTGATTTTTGGTGGCGGTGAGAATTACAGCTCAAATTTCCCCCGTGACATCAAACAGTTTGTCCGCAAAAACATGCTGAAGATTTATCCGAATCTCGCCGACGTCAAAATAGACTATGGCTGGGGCGGCACACTCGCCATTACCATGCGGCGCATGCCGCACTTTGGACGAGATGGCAACCACATCTACTGGGCGCAGGGATACTCAGGTCACGGCATCGCCATGGCTAATATGGGTGGCAAGATGGTTGCCGATGCCATCATGGGTCAGGACGAGCGCTTTGACCTGTTCGCAAATCTGACGCACTTCCCATTCCCTGGCGGTCGCTTGCTCAGGTGGCCAGCGCTTGTCGCTGGGATGATGTATTATTCAATGCTGGATCGATTCTAGTGATGGTAGCCCTCTGCTAGAAGGGGATGTCTATATCTTCTAACCGCGCTAATCTAACCTTAAGTCTCAAGAGGATTGAGATGAATGTTTTTGAAGGTATGCCCGAATGGTAACGCCCAGTTACCGTTTGCGTTCTCTAATCCATTGACCTGTAAACAGTGTGGTTCAGAGGTAGAGGTGGAGCTAGAGGTGTTTCCGGGAGCGCGCTTAGTCTTCCTCATAATGCTCTTTACCATGCTGTTCACCGACATTCAGCGCGATAGAGGGGTTGGGTGCTGCCAAATAAACTGACCAAAAATTGATTGGCTATCAGCAAATAGCACATTTAGAGGTTGTTCAACATCGTAGTTTAGAATGTTCTTCCCCCGAGTAGGAACCAGCAGATGAAAACAAGCGACCGTTCAAAACATACTGGCCTTAGTAATTTGTCGAGAAAAAGCATTGATGTCGCTAAATACTACGATGATTGGGCTTCTGACTATGATAAATCCCTTGCTGACTGGCGGTACGATGCACCCGATAAAATAGCGTCAATAGTTCGCGCAAATCTCACGCAGGAGTCCAGGATTCTGGATGCAGGATGTGGCACCGGCCTATGTGGGAAAGCCCTGGTTACTAGCGGTTTCACTTCCATCGATGGGATTGATGTATCTCAACGTTCCCTTGAAGTAGCAAGAGGAACCAATGCGTACGAGAACTTGCGTGCCATCGATATGCAAGCACTACCCTTGCCTATTTCAGATGACCAGTACGATGGACTTGCCTGTGTCGGCGTGCTGACATACCTCACCGATAGCGTTGGTACACTTCGAGAATTCAGTCGAGTTGTCAAACCCGGTGGAATTGTCGCAATAACCCAGCGCAATGACTTGTTCGCAGAGCGAGGTTTCCCAGACATACTTAGCGAACTGGTCAATGAAGGGGTGATTGCAAGAGTACATACCTCTGAACCACTCTCCTATCTACCAGAAAACGAAGAGTTTACTGACCAGATTCTTGTTCGCTACATTGACTATACGGTTGTCTAATCTGCGCGTTAAAACAAACGGTCTGGCAGGACTGTAGACAAGTCAGTCTCCTGTTAAAATTTGTCTGTTCTTCAACTGCCCGTTAGCCGGCGTCAAAAGCTGCATCCATATAGCCACGAGCCTCTGAATCGGAATTGGCAATGGAAATCCACCCAAACTGGGCTCACCAACCTCGTGGGGCGCCTGCCCTTCTTCCCTCTCAAGATCATCCAGACCGAAATAGGCGCACGCGTAACCGCGGGGAACCCTGTTGCCGGTGATGGCGCGTATATCTGACTCATGATTAAAACCGTACTGACCAAGCATTCCTTGAAGCTGATCACGGATCTCTTTTTCATATTGCTAGAAGGATGACGAATAGGTTTGTGCCAACCCAGGCGAAGTAGATCCCGCCTTGTGATCTCAATTGCCATTTTTCTCGACACAAGGTTTACATGTCATGTGACATGCTTTGCCACGTCACATGACATCTCAACCGTCCGGATCCGTTTTTCAATCAATGACTGACCGTAAACAACAAATACTGCAGACTGCCATCGAGATGATCGCTGATGAAGGTTACGGGAGCTTAACCATGCGCGCATTGGCACGTGCCAGCGGTATGACACTGGGTGCTCTGCAATATCACTTCCGAACGTCAGAAGAAATGTTGCGAGCACTTGTTCGCTATATCGCCGAATCCTACAGCCGGTCTTTTGATTCCTTTTTTGATTCTCTGAATAACGAGGATGAGCCAACAGGTATGCATGGGATCGTGAAGTTCATTCTTGCCGACGAAACCGGTGAGGCGTTGATTGGCGACCGACTTTGGCCACAGCTCTGGGCTATGCAGCAGGTTGAGCCACTGGTGTCAGATCTAGTGGAAGATATCTACGAAAACTACATCACAACCCTAGAGGCAGCATTAAAAGCAGCCGGAAACTCAGCGCCCCGTGCAGAGGCACTTTCATCATTGGCAGGATCAACCAGATCGCCGCAATGCTCAGTTTATCTGGCATCTTTTTTGGTATCACGTGGCAAATAGCAAAAAAAATCCAACTACGCGCAGCTATCGCAGCGATGGTTGTTCTTGTTTCTGTTGTGGCTTTTATCATTCCTAAGTTCATAGCAGTCTGGACCATACCGCTCTACCTGTACCAGACACGTACCGCTGCTGGGACCTTGTGCCAAACTTGAAGTGCCAATATCTTTAGTTAACACGTTGGGGTTGCCGGCCAACTCTAATGATCCGACATCATCTGGTACGCTAGGTTTGAACCAAGCGCCGGTCGGCAGCGCGACCACATCCACTCGCATTTCCGAATCAAACTTCACGCCGGCTAAACAAGCACCACGGCTATTGAAAACACGTACCGTGCTGCCGGCTTCGATACCTCTTTGTTGAGCTGCATCAGGATGCATACTGAGTACTTCACGCCCATCAATTTTGCCGTCAGTGCTGTGCTTGCTGTGATCTAACTGGCTGTGCAGGCGACGTTCCGGTTGCGGCGATAACAACGCCAAAGGAAACTCATCGCTGCCTGCACCGCCAAGGCGCTCAAATGGCTCTAGCCACGCAGCATGCCCAAGACAATCGTCATAGTTGAATCCGTTAACAACCTCCGAGAATAGCTCCAGCTTACCGGAGGGTGTTCTGAGCTTGTTTTTCACGGGGTCATCTCGAAAGCTACCTAACCACGTTGATCGAGGACCTGGATCTGGAATACGGTGTTGTTTGTTCAGCCAAAACTCGTCAAAACCCGGTAGCTCAAAGCCTTGTTTTGCTGCAGCACTCTGAGAACGTTGCCACATATCAGCAAGCCACTCTCGGTCATTTTTCCCCTCGGTGAAGCGATCGAAAAAACCCAGTTTGTCTGCAAGACCTTTGAATATTTCATGATCTGAACGCGCATTGTGTTGCGGAGGGATGGCTGCTTCCATCACATGCGCATAAGGATCGTGGGAACTTGCGCAAATGTCTTCTCGTTCAAGCTGAGTGGTTGCCGGAAAAACAATATCTGCCCACTGTGCTACCGGAGTCCACCATGGCTCATTAACGATGACGGTGTCCGGTTTACGCCACGCCCTGCAAAGCCGATTTAAATCCTGGTGATGATGAAATGGATTGCCGCCGGCCCAATAGATAAGTCGTATATCCGGGTATTCGATCTCATAACCATCGTACGAAACTGACTCGCCGGGATGTAGCAGCATGTCAGCGATGCGAGCGACAGGAATGGCAAAACCAGTCGGATTTCGCCCTTTACTTAACGTCGCCCAATTGAATCTTCGCCAGGAACTACCGATAAAGCCCTCAGCGCCGTAGCCAAAGCCAAATCCTTGCCCGGGCAGCCCCACACCTCCCAACATTGCACCTAAAGTCACAACCATCCAATAGGGTTGTTCACCATGGTGTGCTCGTTGTAGTGACCACGCTGCAGATACAAAGGTTCGTTTTTTCGCCGCAAGATGTGCGAGTGCCGCAATTTCTGCTGCAGGCACGTCACAGATAACGCTCGCCCACTCCGGCGTTTTCGGTTGGCCATCGTCCAGACCTAACAGATATCGTCTGAAGCGTTCATAACCCACGCAGTGGCTTGCGAGAAACTCGAGATTTGCCAAATTGTTGGTTTCGAGTTCGAACGCCATACCCAGCATCATGGCAACATCAGTACCTGGGCGTGGCGCTAACCAGTCTTGTGCGTTTATGGCATCACTTTTTAAGGGTGAGATGTTAATTAGGCGCACTCCAGCTTTCATTGCCGCTTGAAGGCCAGGTGTTGATTGATGTTCGGTGATACCACCGTAAGCTACCTGAGTATTGCGCAAGGGCACGCCTCCAAAGACAATCATCAGCTCTGTGTTAGCCTCGATTTCATCCCATGTGGTTTGCTCCAGTTCCATTTGTCCCCACGGTGCTACTACATGCGGCAAGATAACCTGCGCGGCAGCAGTGCTATAGCTGTTCATCGCTCGCGTGCAACCGCCGGCCATATTGATAAAGCGGTGGAGCTGGGATTGCGCGTGGTTAAAACGACCGGCACTGGCCCAACCGTAGGAGCCACCAAAGATCGAGGTGTTACCAAAATCGTCTGCTACGCGTTTTAGCTCATCTGAGGCAAGCTCAAGTGCTTCATCCCAGGGCACATTCACAAACTCATCAGCGCCCCTCTTTTTTGTGTCACGATTTTCGAGCCACCCTTTACGGATCGCCGGTTCTTTAATTCTTAGAGGGTGCTGGATGCCATCAACCAAACCTTGCCCCAGAGGTGAAGGGGCTGGATCTTCAGGTATGTCTTGCACCCCCACAATTTTCCCCTCTTGCACCAGAACATCGTAGATGCCCCATTGGGTTGCCGTTCGAAATTTTTCTAAAATGGTCTTGTCCCTTAAATTCAGTTTTCGTGATCAAAGCACCGTACCGAGGTACAGCCCTGGTGTAAACTCATAGAATCATCTAGATGCTTTTTTTGCAGGGAGATAAGCAGTGCTGTTAACAGATTATGCAAAGAGTCCACAATCCCGAGCCAAGCACGCACAATCAACGGTGGTTTAAGAATCTACCGCTGTGGATAAATTCTTCAGCTCGATTGAATCGCGTGCAAATCACCTTTGCAGCAGGTGGTTGACACATTTACCAATGGCATCAATGACAATGACTCCGCAGATATGTCACTGACTACTGCGTGACTTCTTCGACGCGATGAATGTGTTTACAATCAGCAAGTCAAAACTAGATTCCCCTACAGGTTACCCTTTTGGAGCATAAGAACATCATTGGTGCCACGATGACCTGGGTGGAAACAGTGGTTGTGGGTCTAAATCTGTGCCCCTTTGCCAAACGAGAATTATCGGCCAACAGAGTTCGGTTCTCTGTCACCCAGGCGGCCACAGAAGAACAGCTGCTGGTTGAGTTACAAGTTGAATTAGAATTGCTTAGCCAAGATGAGTCAATTGAAACCTGCTTACTCATTCATCCTGAAGCATTGCAGGATTTCTATGACTACAACCAGTTCCTAGACGATGTCGATGGCCTCTTACGAGAGACAAGGTTAGAAGGTGTGTTTCAGATAGCCAGCTTTCACCCGGATTACCAGTTCGGTGGGACCGAGCCTGATGATGCGGAGAACTATACCAACCGATCTCCCTACCCCCTTTTGCACCTGATTCGTGAGGCGAGCCTGGAGCAAGCTGTTGCCAACTACCCTCACGCAGAACGCATTCCCGAGCGCAACATAGCGTTGGCCAACAGTATGGGTGCAGGCAAGATGAAGGCATTGCTGAACGCTTGCTCCCACGACGCTGGGAAATAGCCCCCTTGCTGATTCGATACTCAGACTTTCACTCGAAAAGCCCCGTTATAATTCCTATCCTCAGTGCTCCTGAGTAGGTGATTTCAATGTCTGTCTCCGCCAGGTATACCTAACCCCGAGTTGATCCAACATACCCGTCTCGGCATTGACCCACCATTGGTTCCCATCGGCATCAGTTGCAGTGAAACTGTAGGCAACCCGACTTTCTTCAGGGCCTTGCGTAATATCTGCACCTGCTTTCAGAGCGCCCTGGTAGAGTGCTTCAACCCGGTTTCGGTCATCTACTCTGAGCGAGATTCCACTGGGTCCCATTTGCCTTCCATTGGAAATGTTAATGAAAACCTTACCGCTAAACCAATGAAGCTCAGCATGTTCAACCTCTCCGCTCTCACCGGGCGCCCTCCATGACTCTGTTAGTCCGAGCACAGCCACAGCCCAGTCGGACAATGCGGCAACATCCTGCGTCCATATCAAAGGAAAAACTTCAGTTGTCACGGTATCTTTCGAAATCATCTCATCTCTGCACGAATCGCGTGCTTTTTTCTCAGTGAGTCATGGGTTCAACATCAGCCCATACTGCCTCGCCGTTTTCCCTGAACATTTCCACCAGAGGGGGCGCTAATCGCGCTGTTACTGCCGTCTCAAAGCAGTTGAGCGCCTGCACTCGTTGATACCAGGCCATTAGGTGTGGGCGAGCCTCCAAGACTGGTGTCATAGCCAGATGGTCCAGGCGCAAGACATAGGGCAACACGGCGGCATCTGCGAGACCAAAACACTCTCCTGACAGCCAGTTCTTTTCTTCGAGCGACTCGTTCATGGTTTCCATAAACGCCAACATCACACTAATAGCATTCGCGAACTCAGGGGCTTTGACACCATGTTCGATCACACTTCGCCTGGCAGCTCGACGAACCGGATCGGGGATAGCATTAATATTGGCTTCACGTGCCGCTTTGGGTTGCTGTAACAATAATGACCGTGGACCAATTGCAAAGGTAATGATGCCGGTAACCGGGTGAACCTTCTCATCCAGCCGTTTGGTAATCATGCGAACGCTATGCCGGATCGCCGGGTCAACAGGCATCATTGGCACCTGCGGGTATGCATCCTCCAGATACTCATTGATCAGCGTGGATTCAACGAGCACCTCACCATGGTGAACCAGGGTGGGTACAACATGGTTGGGGTTCAGCTTCACATATTCCGGTTCGTGTTGGCCACCTCCGAACAGGTCAACATCCTGAGAATCAAACTCAAGCCCTTTGTGCGCAATCACTAGTCGCACTTTCTGGGAACAAGTTGAGATCGCATTGTGATAGAGCTTGAGCATGGATATTCCTTATCAGGATGAAATAGTATTTGATTGTCTCGAAGTCTGCCGCGAATCGCAATTCCTGACCAACCGACAATACAGACCTCCACTGAAACCTCTGTCGATCAAGCACTGCATTGCTCGCCACTGAGCTGGGCAGAGCGACTTAAGCCTGTATTTGATATAGATATTTCTGTCTGTCCGCTGTGCGGCGGCAAAGGCCGGGTCAAGAGCCGCAAGACGACCTCTTTGCCGCTAGCTGATGGTTGAAACCACGGCAGCGCATTTCTCCCTACGCCAACAGAAAATTTTGTTGGCTAATCGTCCATCACCAGGTCAGACAATAACCACAAACAACAAAAAACTTGGTAGCGTTTAACCACTACTCGTCATACCGCCCCAGTCTTTCATAAAACAAGCAGGCAACCAATCTGATTCGATACTCAGACTTTCGATCGAAAGCCCTGTTGTAATTCCTATCCTCGGGTAGAATCGACCTTCCTCTTGCGCTCTTCTTGACGAGCAATTGACCATACGGGTTTGTCATATCCTTAGAGACAGAGATTGCCATTGCACCAGGCTTGTGAAAATTCTTATTAGAGGGTAATTCCCTCAAGAAAGCTGACAACATCTGCTGCCGACCGCGCGGGTATCTCCTCCATAGGGACATGACCAACGTTTTCGTAGATGACAAGCGTGGTGTCTTTTAACGCCGCGGCGAACTGATTAGCCACACTGACAGGTATTACAGCGTCTTCTTTACCCCACATAATGAGGGTAGGCAGACCCAATGTAGTTACGTCTACAGGTTCTTGGCTGCGCGAGCCAAACCCGCTGAACCGACTAATAATTGCTTCGCGCGTTCCATCTCGTAAACTTAATTCATAGTAGCGATCAATGAGTGCGTCGGTGACGACCGGTGAGTTGTTATACGACGACTTGGCCCCTTGAACCGCGAGATAGTAGGGGTCTATATAGCGTGCGATATATCTAAACCAGGGCTTAGACATTAACGTGAAAATAAGAGGTGTTGCATTTTTCTGCGTTTGCTCCTGCCCTCTTGAGGGTGCTTCTTCGTCGATCAATTGGCGTCTGAACTGAGGCAAGCCGCTCGAGTTAACCAACAACATGGCCATAACGTCATTGGGGTGTTGCAGCGTGTATCTCCAGGTGACACCGCCGCCCATTGAGTTACCCCCTAATACAAAGGAATCAATACCAAGGTGAGACACGATGGCATGGACCGTATTGATTTGTGCTTGAGATGAATAGTCGTGGTCTGGGGTCGCACCGGTCAAGCCATGAGCGGGAAGGTCCAAACTGACGACGCGATAGTTTGCGCTTAACCGTTCAACCCAGGGTTCCCAAGTATGAAGAGACGCATTGGAACCGTGCACTAAAACGATGGCCGGGTTTATCTTTGCACCCTGGTCGCGGTAATGAACCCTTGCGCCATTTTCCATGGTGAGAAACGCTGACGCAGCATCGCTATATTTGTTATCGACGTATTCGGTAGAAAGGTCTCCTTTGTAGAGCAAGACACCGGCGGCAATCAAAACAACCAACAGGATCGCAAACGAGAGCTTGAATATTCTCATTGGTAGCACGTAATAATGGAATTAGTCGCTAGGATAACCGATTCAATGTCGCCATGAGGAGGAAGTATAAACCACATTTTCCGAAGAAGGGTCATGTATGGTGATTGCTGATGATCGCTAGGTTGTTGCCGAGGCAGGATAAACTCGACAGCGAGGTGCTGTGCGCGTCGAGATTGATGCGCATCATGGTTTCCCAGGTTTTGATTTCCTGTCCCCAGATGACAACCTCATGTGCAGACCCGAGGCCATGATTACAAACCAGGATATCGACCGGTCCGGCGTTACTCTCTGCATTCTGCACGGCCTTCTCGCAGCAAACCCTGGTAGCGTTTAACCACTACTCGTCATACGGCTCCACTCTTTCATAAAACAAGCAGGCAACCGAGCTGATTCGATACTCCGACTTTCGCTCGAAAAGCCCTGTTATAATCCCTATCCACAGGTACCTTGAGAGATACAGAACATCCTGTGCTTGGCAACGTCACGTTGATGGACTCAGCTATAAATGTTGCCACGGGTTCACGCCTCGAACCGAGGCTACCTGCGCAATTAGGCGAGCAGAACGGACTTGTGCTCAGCGCGCTTCTTGGTATGGATGAAACTCAAATTCAGCAGTCACCCTCGATGGGTGTGATAAGCAAGTAGCCGACAAGCGATCTGCAGCAATATACTCTAAGATAATTTCATCACACTCGCATGCTACTAACATGCGGTGAGTATGAACCTGGTGCGTAACGGCCACTTACAAGGAGTCAGTTAAACCATGTGCAACGCCGACGTGAGGTCCATCAAAGGTCTCGCTTTGCTGATCAGCGTTTGTTCGTTGTTGGCTAGCTGTGAGCTGGGTATTGACCAAAGTACACTTGTAAAACCGAACTATGAGTTGCTCGCGCCTTGCGCGCGCCCTGATCGAGCTGAAGCGACGAGTATTGTTCTGGAGAGTCTCTGCGGCACACTGTCAGTTTATGAAGACAGGGCGTCAAACAGCGGTCGAAAAATAGACCTTAATATTATGTTGATACCGGCGACGTCGTCGGTTGTAAAACCCGATCCTATATTTTTCCTTGCTGGCGGACCTGGGCAGGCAGCTGTGGAAATGGGGCCGTTGTTGTTCTCACGGTTGTCGAAATTAAGGCGTGAGCGAGATGTGGTATTGGTCGATCAGCGCGGTACTGGCTTGTCTAATTCTCTCGCCTGCGAACCCGAAGAAAATACGCCTATGCTGGATGATTTGAGCTACGAAGAAATTTTATCGGTTCAACAGTTAATGATCAGAAAGTGTTTAGGCCAATATGATGCTAATCCAGCCCTCTATACGACACCCATAGCGATGGATGATCTAAACGAAGTGCGGACTAGTCTGGGATATCGTGACATAAACCTTTACGGTATTTCATACGGCACCCGCGCAGCACTTGTTTATCTGCGTCGGCATGAGTCATCAGTGCGCAGTGTCATTCTAGATAGCGTTGTGCCCATGTCTATGAAAGTCGGTGAAATGGTTGCCGTTGATGCCCAAGCCTCGTTCGAGATGTTGCTGGCGGACTGTCAGGCACAAGTTCACTGTGCCGAGGCGTTTCCGCAATTCGAACAACACTTTAATACACTCATGGATCGTCTCAAGGATAGCCCAGAAGACGTCACCATTGTTCACCCGCGCACCGGTGAGCTTATAGAAGGCAAGTTGTCCGACAAAAATATCGCGCAAATGTTACGCGGTATTCTCTATGACCGAGACCTATCTACCCTGATACCGCTGGCAATTGAAGAAGCTTATAAAGGGAATTATCAACCCTTGGTAACGTCCAATTTTGTTTTCTCTGGCGGCGATGGCAACGAAAGTTCGGGTATGAGCATTGGCATGATGGCGTCAGTACTGTGTTCTGAAGATTTGAGTTTGGTGAGTACGCCGACTGAAGCGAAGAATTTTGATAATCCTATTTATCAATCATTGAAACCTGTTTGTGAATTTTGGCCCAAGGGTACTTTACCTGATGGCTATTTCGAACCTGTCTCGTCTGATAAACCAGCACTGCTTCTATCAGGGGAGTTCGATCCAATTACACCGCCTAAGTACGGGTGGGAAGCATCAGCAACCCTGTCGAACTCAGAACATGTCGTTGTGCCTGGCGTAGGTCATGCGGCGTCACTGAGAGGATGTGTGCCTGAGATTATGCGGGATTTTGTTGAAACTATTGAGCCCAAGCAGCTCTCAACAAGTTGTGTTATGAATCTTGATCGGCCGCCTTTCTTTACAAGCTTTGCTGGTGCGGTAACTTCTGTTAACCCAGGTGAACAAGTTGCGAATAAGAACTCTTCAAACAGTGCTGCTGAAGAAATGACAGAGGACACATTGTGATTGAGGTCAACAGCCTAGCAAAAGGTTTTGGTGATGTGCAGGCCCTGTCTGATGTCACGTTTAAAGCAGGGAATGGTCAAATCACAGGGCTGTTAGGGCCTAACGGAGCAGGAAAATCAACAAGCCTTCGGGTGCTTTACGGTTTGGTAAAACCCGACACAGGCACTGCAGTTATTGACGGTGTCGACGTAATAGCTGACCCTCGCGCCGCTCAAAGTAAGATAGGTGTGTTACCTGACAATCAAGGTTTGTATGTTCGCTTAACCGCCCGGGACCATATCAACTACTTTGGTCGTTTACATGGTATCGATGAGAACCTTCTTGAAAATAAAGCTAACGAATTAATTAAGCTTCTTGATATGGCATCTATTGCCGACCGTCGAGTTGACGGTTTCTCACAAGGTGAGAAGACCAAAGTTTGCCTAGCTCGTGCTCTGATTCATGATCCGCCTAATATCATGCTTGACGAGCCAACGAACGGTCTTGATGTTATGACGGCAAGAGCCGTAAGAGAATTGATATCTGAGCTTAAGCGGCGTGATATTGCAGTATTGTTTTCCAGTCATCTGATGCATGAAGTGGCAAGGCTTTGTGATCAGATTGTCATCATTTCTGATGGTAGGGTCGTTGCCCAAGGCACAACGGATGAGATTCGGAACCAAGCCTCCGAGGACAACTTGGAAGAAGCGTTTATCAAATTGGTGGAGGCTATCTGATGCATCCTATACGTGTTGTACTCGGAAAAGAATTACTCGACGGCCGCCGCGATCGACGCGCCCTCATGTCAGCTTTCATTTTCCCTTTGATGGCGCCGATTTTGGTATACGCCATGATGAGCGCGATGATCAATCTGCGCGCCCAAGCAGAAGAAACTATTATCCCCGTTATAGGCATTGAACATGCGCCACATTTGATTGCGTGGTTGAAGGAGAAGAATGTCAGTGTCGAGGCCTTCGAAGGTGATGCCCAGGCAGCGGTCAGGGATAAGAAAAGGGATCTCGTTGTCATCATCCCGCAAGACTATGAAAAGAGAATGGCTAAGGCCAAGCCTGTTGCGATTGAGCTAGTGAGTGATGGTTCTAGAACGGATGCTCTACCTACGGTTAGGCGATTTGAAGGCTTGATTCGACGTTACAATAACAACCTTGCATCACTTCGCCTCATTGCGCGGGGTGTCGCACCAGAGGTGATGAGAATTGTCGTTGTCGAAGATATTGATGTTGCCAGCAAGCAGCAGAGGGCCGCAGCCGCACTGAATTTCATTCCGTTATACATCATCCTTGCTGCATTTGTATCGGGTATGGGTATCGCGGTCGATAGCACGGCGGGTGAGCGCGAAAGAAAGACGATTGAACCTTTGCTAATAAACCCGATAGAGAGACACGATATTGTAATTGGTAAATGGCTTGCTGCCTCGATGTTCTCATGCCTTGGTATGGTACTGACGTTGATACTTTGTGTCCTCGCGATGTCACAAGTCTCCCTAGAGGAAATAGGGCTGAACTTTCATGTGACGGGTGACCAGGTTGTGTTGATGATTATCGCAACACTGCCATTGGGTTTTCTTGCTAGCAGTATGCAGATGCTGTTGGGGATATTTGCCAAGTCATTTAAAGATGCGCAGAGTTATATCGGCATTCTAACAATGCTGCCAATGTTACCCTTCCTCTATCTGACCTTTTCGCCAATCGCGTCCCAGGATTGGATGTATCTTGTACCCCTGTTAGGCCAACAAATTCTATTGTCAGAAGTCCTTGGGGCAAAAGCAGTACCGTTGATAGCCTATTTCTACTCTGCCGCATCTGGGCTTATTTCCGGGTTGGGTTTGGTCATGATTACGGCAAGACTGTTTCAAAAAGAAACAATCATTCGCGGATAGAGGACTCAGCTACAAAAACTTTGGTTCTAACGATGTGGTCATGAAGACAACGTTGGTCCCTTCTAACAATAAACAAGGGTCTATCAGAAATAAATATATTGAGAAGTTGGAGGGAAACGGCGCTAGCTGAATGCTAGCTAGCGTTAAGCTTTGAGCGCATAGATTAAAAGCGGAAGCAGGTGACCCGTCAAGATTCACGATCTTACCGAGCTTCACTTATAGCGCTAGTGTGAACCGACTTGGGCTTAATCTAATTTTGAAATTTAGCCAGCCTCATCACTTCCTTCAGCACAAGAAAATACTCGCAAGGCTGAATTTTTCAGCACACCAAAAGATGGGAAAGTGTCATAACACCCACCAGCGGAACTGTTATTCTTCACCTCCCAAAGAAAGAAGTATCCCATGAGTACGCAAAGCGCCCAGGATCAACAATCCTCCACTGATGCAATCGAAGGCGCTATTGTTCCTACGTTTTTTAAATACCTAGTCCCGTCTTTGGTCGGATTAATCGCTATGACCTCTGCTTCTTTGGTCGATGGCTTTTTCATTGGTAACTACGTTGGCATCAAAGCGCTTGCGGCAGTCAATCTCATCATTCCCATTATGACGATCCTATTTGGTGTTGGCATGATGTTGTCTATCGGTGGATCTGTGCGGGGCGGTAAATATCTAGGCGAAGGTGATATAGAAGCTGCGTCAGCAATTTTCAGCAAGACACTCACTTCGCTTGCCATTTATGGGTTTATAGTCATTTCCCTGGGCCTGGTTTTTGAAGAACAAATATTCGCAGGGCTAGGCGCTACGCAAGAGCTTTTTCCCATCATGGGTGAATACTATCGAATCATCATGCCGTTCTTTTTCGCTCAGTTTGCGATGATAGCCTTGTACTTTTTTATTCGTTTGGACGGCCTTCCTAACTTAGCTGCCGCATCGTTAGCTGTCGGTGCAGCAATCAACGTCGTGCTAGATTATCTGTTTATTGCAGTCTATGAGTGGGGTTTGACTGGCGCCGCATTCGCGACTGGCATTTCTCAAACCATCCCTTTACTGGTAATGCTGTATTACTTTCTTTGGCCAAAACGAAGATTGAAATTCAGTTTCGGGCAAAAAAACTGGAAAGAAATTTTTCAGGCTGCCTATAACGGCATCTCAGAATTCATTAACGAAATCTCTGGCGGAATTATCGCCTTCATCTTCAACTGGATGATGATTCAGCGTGGCGGCATCGATGGGGTTGCTGCCATTACCGTAGTCAACTATCTTCTAATGGTGGGCTTTATGGTCTTCTTCTCTATTTCCGATACCATTCAGGTCATGCTGTCACAAAATTTTGGAGCCAGGCAAACAAAGCGTATAGAAGACTTCTTGAAAACCGCGTCCTGGCTCATTTTATTGGTGAGTGGGTTTTTTATCACTGCATTGCTCACGTTGAGCGAGCCGCTCATTTTGCTATTCGTGGATGAGCAGAGCGGTGGGGAAATGGTGGCAATGGCAACGGAGTTAATGGCGTACGTTTGGCCGTTGTTTCTTTTTGCTGGCGCCAACATGCTGATATCGGGTTATCTCACCGCCATACATCTGCCGTTTCAATCAGGTGTGGTAGCCCTGTGCCGCAGTTTGATTTTGCCGGGTGGCTTTTTGTTCCTGCTATACATTTTGTTAAGCGACTATCGTTTCGTCGCAGCACTCGCCGTGGCAGAAGGTGTGACCTTCGTGATCGCTTTTATAATATTTCTCAGACACACACCTTATAAAGCAGTTGCAGCGGGAGATAAGTAAAAGCCTAACAAAACGATCTCTTTGCCGCTATCTGATGGTTGAAACCACAGCAGCGCGTTTATCCCTACGCCAACAGAAAATTACCTTGGCTAATCGTCTACCACCAGGTCAGCCAATAACCACAAACAACAACAAACTTGGTAGCGTTTAACCACTACTCGTCATACGGCGCCGCTCGTTCATAAAATAAGCAGGCAACCGAGCTGATTCGATACTCAGACTTTCGCTCGAAAAGCCCTGTTACAATTCTTATACTCCATGTATTCCTAACTTCACCTGACTTCCTTAAACTGGCGGCTGGGAAAACAATACAAGAGAACTTATGTCGGATTTACCGTTCTGGTTAGAACGCGCTCTCGCTGTGCCATCAGAAACTGGCAGTGTCGAAGTCGCGGGTGCCAATATTGTCTATGAAACCTGGGGAGAAATTGGTAATCCCGGGATCGTGCTCATCCATGGCAGCAATGCCCATTTAGAGTGGTGGCGTTTCACCGCACCCTTCCTCGCGGACAACTTTCGAGTCGCCGCCTTAGACTTATCGGGCAACGGCGACAGTGACTGGCGCGAGCGCTACACCAGCGAACTGCTTGCAGAAGAAGTTTGGCAGGTCTGTCAGGCGGCTGAGTTGGGAGACAAGCCATTCGTAGTGGGCCACAGCTTTGGTGGTTGGGTGGCGCTGGAAACGGGTAAATACCACGATGCAGAATTAGGCGGCATCTTATTCATGGATTTCACTACCGCTCCCCCTGAGGAGTACTTAGAATGGGGGCTACGGGCAGAACGTGAGGGCGTCGACCCGGGTCGCAAACTGCGGGTTTATGAAGAAAAAGAAGCTGCGTTGAAGCGATTTCGATTTATTCCAGAACAACCCGGCGTACACCCCGCTGTTTTGAAACACTTAGCAGAATACGGTCTTAAAGAGGTAGACGGTGGATGGACCTGGAAGTTTGACCCAGCACTATTTGACCACATGGAGATGGGGGCTGCACAACGGGACACGTTCTCCCAACTCACGACGAACAGAGCGTTGATGCTGGGCGAAAAATCGGAAGATGAAGGTGCTTTTTACGCAGAACACATGCTGGCGATAACCGACGGCCTACTGCCAACCATAACAGTGCCCGGCACCTACCATCATCTAATGTTCGACCAACCGGTGGCGGTGGCTATGTCTATGAAGATGTTATTGCTCGAGTGGCATCGCCAAAACAATAACGAGGCCTACGAGGCTGCGCTTTCGGCAGTTTCTCAGGCTGGCAATTGAACCCTCGCATCTGATCACTTGATGTGATCCGCGATCCTGACTGCAAATCAGGCGGACGTGGCCAAGTTTTTAACAAGCTGGTCGTGAGCCGACTTGTCCAGGGGATAGATTTTTGTCAGTACGACAAGAATCACCATTATACCGATAGGAACCAAGGTAAGGACGCCATGAATGGCGTCCAAGGCTTGCGCCGACTGTACTTGATTGGCTTGGTAACCCGCTAAACCAAGAACTAGCGCTGCACCCGCACCACCAATCGTCTTGGCAAGTTTCTGAAAGAAGCTGGCGGTTGAAAATATGGCGCCGTCTGCGCGCACGCCTAGCTTGTGTTCTGCATATTCCACTGTATCGGGGATCATCGCCCAACCGAGCACCGCAACCGGAGTGCCACCGAGCGCGACCACACACCCCCAGAAAAAGAGTTGTTCGATACTGGTCCAGGCAGTGAAATAGAAACCAATACAACCCACTATGGTGAGATAAGCACCCAATCGAGTGGCCCCCGCTTTACCAAACTTCTCAGCTAGCATCGGTACCGCCCAAATGCCGACTAACATAGACCCCAACGTGACGGAGAAGAACCAGGCGATGAGGCTCGGATCACCGACATTGTATATAAAGAAGTAGGCTGTCGCCGACTGGCGAACCGTGAAAGACAGCATGCCGCAGCTGAAAATACCGATGACCACCATGAGCGGTGGGTTTTTGAGAATTGCTTGAACGCTCTCAGCAAGGGATATTTTTTTATCACGGTCCGGTTGCACCACTTCCTCGGTCGTTTTGAACGTAACAAACAACAGTACAGTCGCTACGATAGAAAACAATACCATCAATACCTGAAAACCTTGTGCCTCACTTTCAAACATGGAAACAAACGGCATGGTAAACACAGAAACAGCAAAGCCACCGGTAAATGCACAAGCGATTCGATAGGTCGAGAGCCTGGTGCGGCCATCATAGTCGGGGGCAATAGAGGCTGTCAGCGTTGCGTAGGGAATAGTGACCACCGTGTAGATGATGCCGAACAGAATATAGGTGGTATAGGCCCACACTAGTTTTCCATTACCATCGAGATCGGGAACGGTAAAAGTCAGTATTGAGATCAACCCCAATGGCAGCGCGCCAAACAAGAGGTAGGGGCGCATACGACCATAGCGCGTGCGGGTGCGTTCGGCGATCGCACCCATCAACGGGTCGGTGACAGCATCGATGATACGAGCGACAAAAAACACGCCACTCGCAGCAACTGCGCTGATGCCCAGCACGTCGGTATAGAAATAAAGGAGATACGTCATCACAGAGATGAAGTAGAGGTTAATGCCGAAATCGCCTACCGCGTAACCGGCCGCGGTTTTCAAATTCATGTTGTGATTACACCTTGAGCAAGCAGTTGTTCGTCGGATCCCCTCCTGCCACCAGTCGCTGAGCGACCACCACCGGTCCGCGGCGGTTCGACCTTGATAAGGTTGGCACCCCAACCAGCTAACAGGCGAGCGGCGGTAGGTCCGGCACGCGCGACGGTGAGATCAAGCACCGACACGTGTTGCAGCGGTCCGTTCATGCTTCTTAGCCTTGAGGCCGGATCAATCGTCCCGGTAACGCATCAGTAGGCTCGGCATTTTCGTAGGTCACCTGACCATTTACGACAGTGGCGAGATAACCATCTGCACGCTGTTGCAATCGCGCACCGCCAGCGGGTAAATCATGCACAATTTCCGGTGAGCGTACCCTCAGGTTGTCGAAATCGATGACGTTGACATCCGCTTTCATGCCGACTTCCAGCGTTCCTCGATCGCTCAGCTCAACTGCTCGCGCGGTATCGTGGGTTTGACTCTTGATGAGTGTGGGCAAATCAATTTGCTCACCGCGAGTTCGATCTCGTCCCCAATGGGTGACCAGCGTCGTAATAAAACTGGCATCACAGATGGTGCCCACATGAGCACCGCCATCACCTAAACCCATAACGGTGTTGTCGTGAAGAATCATTTCCCGGCAGCAATCTAAGTTGTCATCCGCGTAATTTGCAAACGGCATATACAAAATCGCTTTACCTTCATCGCCGAGCATTGCGTCATAAACCATGGACCAGGCATCCTGCCCATTGGTTTGCGCCATACCTGCGAAACTGTCTTCTGGTGCAGGTTCGTAGTTGGGTGGGTCAGTCATCAGCCACACTTTGGCTCCACCTTGCATCATTTTGTAGAGGCGTTGGAATCCGGGTCCGGTTTCCTCTGCCAAAATTCTCGCTTTCCGCGCTGGATCGCGCAACGCCACAATGCGTTCGGCTATCGGCAGTTTCGATACCTCCATGTAGGAAGGTCGAGTGGTGAAAGGCGTCAAAGTTGTGGTGAGACCCATGAGGACACCAATAGGCCGAGGTGCCACTTGACCACGCATCACCAGACCTGAAGATACGGCCCCTTCGATTCGCGACAAAATTTCACGCCACCCGTTCGGACTCAAACCTTGCGCCAACGAGATAGACATGGGGCGACCTGAACGGGTCACCATCTCCTGCAGAAGGTTGAATTCATCATCTAGATCGACGAAATCAGAAATCATTTCAATAACACCACGACCGCTCGCTCTTAGCCCATCTGCGACGCCAAGCAATTCATCAATTTCCGCTTGCAGTGAAGGGGTTGGCGCACCGGTCGATGAGCGGTGATTCAATGTTCTCGAGCTGGTGAAACCCAGAGCGCCCGCCTGCATCGCCTGCTCTGTTAAATCACGCATGCTGACAATGTCTTCTGGGGTGGCAGGCTCACGATCAGCACCACGCTGCCCCATAACATAGACGCGCAATGCTGCATGTGGAATTTGCGCGCCAATGTCCATATCAAACTGGCGTGTCGAGAGGTAATCCATGTAGTCCGGAAATGACTCCCAGGACCACGGTAAACCTTCGTGCAAAGCAACACCCGGAATGTCTTCGACACCCTCCATGAGTTCGATCAGTAATTCATGGTCACTAGGTCGAACCGGGGCAAAACCCACCCCACAATTCCCCATAACCACCGTCGTCACACCGTGATGACTCGAAGGTGACATGCGGTTAGACCAAGTCGCTTGGCCATCATAGTGCGTATGAATATCAACAAAGCCTGGGGTTACCAGCGCCCCATTTGCACTTATTTCCTGATGCCCGCGACCGCTAACAACGCCAACCTCAGCAACCCGACCGTCATGCAATGCAACGTCAGCACTGCGTGCAGCTGTCCCGGTTCCATCAATGACCGTGCCGCCGCGCACTACCAAATCAAACTGACTCATTCCACTGCTCCCACCGATTTCATCTCTACCATTTCTACCACAGAACCCCGGCCAATACGACAACCCCCCAGCCCTTAAGAAAAGAGGGTCAGACCCTGGGGTCAAAGTAAGGCGTCAGGAGACATCTACGATCACCCGCGGGGTGCCGCCGCACAGCCGGACAGAGCTTGCCTGGCAGGCATTTTTGCACATCAACGTTCATACAAACCTCTTTTCACGCTGAGTCTATAGCGCTTACAACGCTTTACTTAGTGTCTCTTAAATAATCCTAAGATCGTTGTAAAAAACAGCCTAATTCGGTTTTAGGTCAACGCGCTATTAAGCTGAGCACGGCTATAATTAATACTCAGTAAATACTTAAGTTTGATGCACTTTCAAATCTTCCCAACAGCTTCACAATACAATACAAGCCACTCATCGCTTTACCTGTGGTTAGCTGAACGCACGCTGTGATGGAAGGGTTTACCTATTTTTTCTTCTAAGATTCACTGCTGTGAGAGAAAACCTCTGCTGAGCGAGTGGATCAAGGAAGGTCACATTGTGATTTCAGAGGAGGTTTTGCAGGGTACCTGTAGTTATCCTGAAGCCCTAGGGTTCATGCATTCAGGGAGCAACCTGGTTAAGCTTCAGGGATAATCTAACTTCAGTGATGTCACAAATAAGGCCGCTATTCGGTCTGCCATTGACCAACGGCCAATGAGTGAATACCTTTCTTTTTGATCCGAGCCAACAGATTGCTTCAATGAAGGATAGGGGCTTCTAGGCTTGAACAAGACCGGCGTAGGGTCGTTTTAACGGGGTTCGTTCTTTTATGAACGGTTTTGAGGCAAACCGGTTGGAGGTTTCAATTACCCTGCTCGTCTCCAAACTCTTGGTTAATATAGGCAAAAGCTGCCGCTGCCAATAAGTTATTGATTTCTTCAGGCCTGGGCCTTGGCATACCCGCGGCTCTCATCATTCGGATGACCCGCTTCGTTAGCATTTTCTTGTTCGGGCCCTCGAGACCAACCATGTCTTCATCGAATGGCACTGACTTTTGCGCAGGTGTTTCCGCATCCACCACAATAGACAAATGAGCGCGCAAGCCACCGAGGTTTTTTTCATTCCATCCTTTCCCGCCCAAAGTAATGACCGCTTTAACTACGGCCTCTGAGTCAATGGCGACTTCCGAGCCTCGCAATGCGGATTCAAGCTGAAAAGCCTTCCAGGTTTGAGGCTCCCTTAGACTGACGTTAGACCGTTCGGTACCCTTGCCATCGCTGCCGTGGCAAGTCTGGCAGCTTTCGGAGCCAGTTTTGTACACCACCTTCCCAAGCTCATAAAGGTCAATGGGATCCGAAACATCTGCGGATAGTTCCGGCGACCCCAAGGTAATAGTTAATAGCAGAGCCGTAAAAAATCTCCTATGGTGAAAGTTTCGCATAGCGCAGCCCAAGCCATTTTCTGTTAAATTCTAGTCCAGTATACCAAACTTTTAAGTGAGCTGAATGGTGTTAAAACGAATATCAAGTTCGATCTTGTATCAGATCACGGCATTGTTTTTCCTGTCACTTTTAGTAACCATTTTTATCGTTTTGTCAGAAAACTTTTTGCTACGTCAGCAATCTGTCGAGTCTCTAACTCGAGAGATCTCGGACAATCAAAATGTGTTGTTCTCAAAAACCAGAAACGCTCTATCGAGTCAGATGGAATACTACGCCTTTGACGCCGACCCGGGAAAACCTTCGATCTGGAAGCTTAGGGGGAGTCGAAGCCCAATCGACGCGGTTAGAAGCCAGAGCGAACGCAAAATAGAAATCGCATTAGAGGATCATTTTACTAAATTAGTTGAGAACGAGACCCTCGATACGCTTGTCATATTTGATAAAGAAGGCTCGCCGCTAAAAGCATTTCAAGCATCAAAAACGACACCCCTAGCAGCCGGGGAGCTCGCGGCAATTGGTTTGTCCTTAAAAAGCTATGCCTTCTCCAAAAACGTTCATCGCGGCGTTATAAGCCAGAGAGACGGACTCTCGTTAATCGTAGTATTCCCGATTTACGCCAATGCCACAGTACTGGCTTATGTCTACTATGGGTTGGCGTTTTCTGTATTGAGTGAGGCCTTTGAGACGGACAGCCGGTCAGCGGTTTTGGTACCCAGTTATCCAGCCGCCATGTCGGACGCTTCACGTGCTAGCTTTAAGGTCGAGGATTTCTCGAAAACAGAAATTCCAGAAGTAGCGCAATTAAACAGCAGTTACTATGCCCTTAGCCCAGAGAGCATTTCGGTGGATGTCGATAGAGAAATAAAACTGTTATTTGCTAAGGACATTAATGAAACAATTGTTCTCGGCCAACGCTATCTGCGTCAAGCTTTAGTTAGTGCCACCGTTTTTTTAATCATCTCGGGTTTGTTTTTATTCTTGTTTTTAAAACGTGCACTCGACCCTTTGGGTAAGGCTATTGACGCGCTGCAAGCGCTGTCGAATGGCGATTTGCAGGTTAGAATGAACCAGAAGCGCGAAGATGAGGTTGGGAAGATTGGGCAAGCAATTGAAGTTTTTAGAGACCGTCTTGTTGCTTTCAATCAAATGAGAGTAGAGGCGCGTCAACAAAGAATTGCTCAACAGTCAGGGATATTAAAACAAACCCGGCTTCTCGCTGATTTATTGCCGCCTGCGCGAAAGGCAAATATGGCCCTGACTATCGAAGCGCTAGAGCAAGAAATCAATAGTTCCCAGTTACAAGAAGCTGAAGCAGGGTTCGAGGTTGAGAAAGACGCGGTAAGCGGATTGTTTGCAACGTCTTTTGGATCACTCGCGGGCGAGTTAGAAGGTCAATACGCAGAGTTAGATAACCTAGTTCAAGAGCGTACGAAGGAACTTGAAAAAGCTCGAGACAGGGCCAATGCTGCGAGTGAAACCAAGAGTAAATTTTTAGCAAATATGACACACGAGTTGCGTACACCGCTGAACGCTATCATAGGTTATTCAGAGATGATTGCTGAAGAAGCCGAGGAAGAGGCACTAGAGTGGCTTATTAGTGATTCGAAGAAAATAAGAGACGCTGCCACGCATCAACTACAGTTGATCAACGATATTCTAGATCATTCGAAGATCGAGGCAGGAAGGCTTGAACTGTATCTCTCTGAATTCGACCTGACTTCAGCAATGAAATTTATCAAAGACGTAAGCCAATCTCTTGCCGAAAAAAATACTAATACGATTGAGTATCACTTTGCTCCGGATCTGGGCGTTATGCATTCTGATGAGACTCGATTACGGCAAATTCTCCTGAACTTTTTGAGTAATGCGTGCAAGTTCACTAAGGAAGGGACGGTAACCCTTGATGTGCAATTAGACCGAATCAACGAAGTTGATTGGGTCAGTTTTAAAATTACCGACTCTGGAATTGGTATGACCCAGGAGCAGGTGGGGAAAATTTTTGAGGAATTTACCCAAGCCGATGAAGATACAACTGCCAAATTTGGTGGTACTGGACTGGGCCTTGCCATTACAAAACGGCTTGCGGAAATGATGGATGGAGAAATTAACGTAGAAAGTGAGCC
>Ga0209091_10000200_pt1 | contig 58661 bp, 61 predicted proteins | sample ArcticOcean_MG_C_6_FD_187438 | JGI IMG/M metagenome (GOLD analysis project Ga0209091, IMG submission 187438) | Marine microbial communities from western Arctic Ocean - ArcticOcean_MG_CB8_128 (SPAdes) (version 2) | ecosystem: Environmental > Aquatic > Marine > Oceanic | place: Arctic Ocean...
ATAATGGAGAGCATCCTAAATGCGTACATACACCAAGTAAAACTAGATATTCAGGATTTATAGATCTATATTTATTTTTTGTATAACTTGGCTGATGATCTTCTAGAGACCTTGAGTCACTTAAGATCTCATTTTCCTCTAATGTGTTTTCAATCATCTCTGGCGTCCTTCTGACTACCCATACTGGTTTACCGCGCCATTCAACAACTTTATATGCACCTGGTCTAAGATTAGAAATATCTATTTCAATTGGAGCTCCCGCAGATTTTGCTTTTTCGCTCGGAGACATTGTAGACAGAAATGGAATAACAGCGAATATTCCACCTACTCCACCCATTACCTGAGTTAAGTTGGTCAGAAATTTCCTTCTGTTTGATGGTTTATTTGAGTCGCTCATCTATATTTTAAAAAAGTTGGTATTTCTTAATCGCGTATATCCTATCATATATTTTATGAAGTGTCTTATAGTAATATATAATATACTTATTAAATATTTAATATCTTGTTTTTTTAAGGGTAAAGTAGTAAATGAAAGAAATGCGCGGATATATAATTGTAGGGATAGTAACGGCAATAATAATATATATGCTTAATCCTTATATATTTGGAAATCGTGTCGAAATAATAGAATCCAGCAACTACCCAATACAAAATAATACTGGTGGTTATGCCAAGGTGTTCCAGAAAGTTAATAAGTCTGTAGTCTCTATTTATACAAAGAAATCTACAGATGGAAATAATATTTATTTTATAGATCCTAGGAAGAAAGAACTTATTAAAAAAGAGTATTCCCCTGCTGGGCAAGGTTCGGGAGTTATTGTTAGTAACCAGGGTCATATAATTACTAATTTTCATGTAATTTCAGGTTCAAATGAAATTTTAATTAGAGATTATAATGGAAATGAATATGGTGCTGCTGTAATAGGCGTAGACCCATTAACTGATCTAGCAATACTAAAAATTAATAAAAAAACTGTTTCGATTACATTAGGTAAGATTAAAAATATTAGCATCGGGGATATTGCTTTAGCAATAGGCAATCCACTAGGTGTTGGACAAACTATAACTCTAGGTATTATATCTGCGACTGACAAGGAAGTTGCCCCTAACGCATACTCCTACCAAAGGTATGTTCAAACTGATGCTGCTATTAACCCCGGTAATTCTGGTGGCGCATTAGTAAATTCAAATGGTGAATTAATTGGGATAAATACTGCGATAATCTCTATTTCTGGTGGTGCTGATGGCATTGGTTTTGCAATACCAATTGATATTGCAAAATATGTTCTAAAGGAAATAATTGAAAATGGAGAAGTCATTAGGGGTTATGTTGGCATATCAGCTGAAATAAATTATAAAGGCATAGGAGTATTAGTTAATGGTGTTATGCCAAATAGTCCAGCTGCCCAAGGCGGGGTCAAAGAATATGATATTATTAAAAAAATAAATAATAATACTGTGACTGAGATTAAAGAAGTGCAGAGAATAATTGGAATACTGAAACCTGGGCAAAATTTATCAATGGAAGTTCAGAGAAATAGAAGTTTAATAAAAATAAATATTTTAGTTTCAAAAATGAATTATCAAATAAGATAGTTTACTTGTCTCTGTATTTAGCAGAAAGCGCATGGCCCTGTAAACCTTCAGATAAAGCCATGGATACAGATATTTTACTTAATTCTATTGCTGTTTTTTTAGAAATACTAATTAAACTAGATCTCTTTTGAAAATCATAAACACCTAAAGGAGATGCAAATCTTGCAGAACCAGAAGTTGGTAAAACATGATTTGGTCCTGCGCAGTAATCTCCGAACACTTCAGGAGTATATTCTCCTAAAAATATTGCTCCTGCATTAGTAATTAATTTTAACAAATCTTTATTATTTTTAGACATTATTTCCAAATGTTCTGGTGCAATATTATTTACAATAATCCCAATTTCTTTAATATTTTTAGTTTTAATATACATTCCTCTGGCATTGAAAGATTTTACAATAATATTTTTTCTGAGCATCGAAGGTAGAAGCTTTTCTACAGAATTATGGACATCATTAATTAATTTTATACTTGAGCTAATCAGAATTGGCTGAGCTAATTCATCATGCTCAGCTTGTGAGAATAAATCCATGGCAATCCAGTCTGGATTGTTTGATGAATCAGCAATTATTACCACCTCTGAGGGGCCAGCAATATTATCAATGCCTACATCACCAAAAACAGCTTTCTTTGCTAAAGTTACATATATGTTTCCTGGGCCAACAATTTTATCAACTTTACTAATAGATTTTGTTCCGTATGCTAATGCCGCGATAGCATGTGCCCCACCCATTCTTAGTATTATATGAACACCACATAAATCAGCTGCAACAATTGCAAGAGCATGATCCTCAATGTTTGATATAGGACAAGCCATTATTATATTCTTAACGCCTGCTATTTTAGCAGGAATTGCATTCATTAAAACAGTTGATGGGTACGAAGCTTTCCCGGCAGGGACATAGATTCCAACAGTTTCAATTGGCGTTACTTTTTCTCCCAAAATAGAGCCATCTTTTTTACTAGTCCAACTTACAGTCTTTTGCTTTTTAGAAAAATCACGAATTCTTTTTATAGATTTCTTTAAGTTAGTGAGTTGTAATTTATCTATACATTCATACGCCTTCTTAATTTCATTAGGTGTGATTATAATATTTTTGATATTTTTGACATTATAATTATCAAACTTTCTGATGAAACCCACTAGTGACTTATCACCATTCTTTTTTATATTTGATATTATTGCATCAACTTCATTTTGAACTTTCTTATTTATACTATTATTAATTCTAATTCTTTTTAAAATTTTTTGTTCAAAATCTTTGTCAGATGTGTCAAGTCTTAGCGGATTAATTTTCATGATAGATTTTTTTTACTAATAGCATTATCTAACATTTCAATTAGCTCTTCTGTTTCATTCCATCCTATACATGCATCCGTAATACTTTGCCCATATATCAGATTATCCCTTTTTCCAATGTCTTGCCTGCCTTCAACTAAATTACTTTCAAGCATAACTCCACATATTGAATTATTACCTTTTGAAATTTGGCTAGCTATGTCTTTAATAACTATTTTTTGCTTAGCATGATCTTTTTGACTATTAGCATGGCTTGCATCAATCATAATATTATTTGAAAGTTCATTTTTTATTAATAAATTAGAGACATCTGTGACATCTTCTTGCTGATAATTAATTTTTTTACCACCGCGCAATATTATATGACAATCTTTATTTCCTGTTGTCGAAAAAATTGCTGACTTACCCTCTTTGGTAACAGATAAAAAATTATGTGCTTTACTAGCAGCTTTAATCGCATCAATTGCTATTTGAATACTACCATTGGTACCATTTTTAAAGCCTACGGGACAAGATAAGCCTGATGCTAATTCTCTATGACTCTGACTTTCGGTTGTTCTTGCGCCTATTGCGCCCCAACAGATAACATCAGAAATATATTGTGGACTAATAAGATCTAAATATTCATGTCCAGCAGGTATTCCTAATTCTGCTAAATTAATTAGTAATTTTCTGGCAATTTTAATACCTTTGTTTATATCAAAGCTATTATCAAGATTCGGGTCATTAATTAAACCTTTCCATCCAATGACTGTTCTGGGTTTTTCAAAATATACTCTCATAATGACAAGGATATTTTTTTCTACCTTTTTTTTAATTTCTAATAATTTTTTAGCATATTCATACGCAGAGTTAATATCATGGATTGAACATGGTCCAACTATTAAAATCAATCTTTTGTCTTTCCCATTAAGTATATTTATAATATCTGCTCGCGTCTTCATAACTGTGCTAATAGCATCTTCTGTCATTGGAAATTGTTCTATTAATTCGCTCGGTGATATTAGTTCCTTTATGGAAGAAATTTTTAAATCATCTGTTAACTTGCTTATAGTCATTCTTGATCCAGGTTTAGTTTTTTAAAAAACTGATTAATTTGTTCTCTATTAACTTTGTATGAAGTTTTATTCACAATTAATACAGATGAAATATTTTCAATAGTCTCTATTTCAACCAGACCATTCTGTTTTAATGTTTGTCCTGATTCAACAAGGTCAACTATTACATCAGACATGCCAAGTACAGAAGCTAATTCTATTGACCCATAAAGCTTTAGTACAGAGCATGGGAAACCTTTGCGCTGGAAATATTTTTTTGTGATTGACGGATACTTCGTTGCAACCTTCATATTATTCATTAGTTTTGTACCCTTTTTACCAGCTACTACCAATCTACAGGCGGCAATATTCAAATCCTTAACTCTTAAATGATTACTTAAGTCAGTTTCCAGCAGAGTATCTTTTCCAACAATTCCAAAATCTACTTTTCCTGATTCAATATATGCAGGAACATCGCTTGCTCTCACAATTATAATATTTAAATTTTTATAATTAGTTTCAAAAATAAGTTTTCTAGATTTAAATGGAGATTCTTTGCACTCTATTCCTGACGCTTTTAAAATTTTCAGAGCTTCCTCTAAAATTCTTCCTTTTGATATTGCTAACAATAATTTCTTCATTTTAATATCCACTTATCATTTACATAGGGACTCTATGTATATCAGCCCCAAGTTGTCGTAATTTCTCTTCTATGCAATCATATCCTCTGTCTATATGATATATTCTCTCAATCTCTGTTATACCTTTAGCTGCTAATCCAGCTAATATTAAACTTGCAGAAGCTCTGAGGTCAGTAGCCATAACTGAAGCACCAAGGAGTTCTTCAGTACCTGATATTATTGCACAATTTTTTTCTAATCTAATATCTGCACCCATTCTAGTCATTTCTTGCACGTGCATAAAGCGATTTTCAAAGATATTTTCTTTAATGATGCTGATCCCACTTGCAATTGTATTTAAAGCTGTCAACTGAGCTTGCATATCAGTAGGAAAAAGTGGGTAAGCTCCAGTTTCAATATCTACTGACATTGGTCTTTCCCCTTTCATATCCAAGGTTACAGAAGTTTCTGTTGTAGTAATATGAGCTCCAGAATCTCTAAGTTTTTCTATAATTGTGCTTACATGGGCAGAGATTGTATTTTTCACAGTAATACACCCGCCAGTTATAGCAGCTGCAACTAAAAACGTTCCCGTTTCAATTCTATCTGGCAATGCCGTATAAGATACCCCGTTTAATTCTTCTACTCCATTAATCTCAATTATATCTGTGCCCTGGCCAGTAATTGAGGCTCCCATCTTATTTAAAAAATTAGCAAGGTCAACAACTTCAGGCTCTCTCGCTGCATTAGAAATAATTGTTTTACCTTGGGCAAGCGTTGATGCCATTAATATATTTTCTGTTCCAGTTACAGTTATTTTTGGGAATCTTATTTCTGTTCCAATTAATTTCTTGCTCGATGCTGATATATACCCATTATCTATATTTATTGAAGCACCCATTTGACTTAAAGCATCAAGATGCATCTCTACCGGTCTTGTGCCAATTGCACAGCCTCCAGGCAGTGAAACTTTTGCAGATCCAAATTTTGATAATAGCGGACCTAAAACTAAAATTGATGATCGCATAGTTTTCACTAAATTATACGGCGCATAAAAGTTATCAATTGTAGACGGATCTAATTGAATACCCATATTATCATCCAATGTAACGCTTACGCCCATTTGACGTAATAATCTTACAGTTGTAGTGACATCATGAAGATGAGGGATATTTTTTAGAGTTACATTGCTATTTGAAGCCATAACAGACGCGCATAGCATTGGTAGCACAGCATTTTTAGCTCCTGAAACAGATACTTCACCATTTAACGGCACTCTACCCCTTATAATTAATTTATCCATAATTTATCTTTTAAAAAGTTCTATGATTCGATATTCTAAAATCATATAAAGAATAATGCCATGATTAAAAATATTTCACACATATATTTACATTTGATTTTAACAAATCCTAAAAGAGTCCTTCTCGTAATGCTTATAGTATTAATGAGTATGTTGTCATTTTCTACAAATTTTAAACTTGATGCCTCTGCTGACTCATTAATACTTGAAAATGATAAAGATCTCCTGACTTATAGGAATACCGTCGAGAGATATTCAACTAAAGAATTTATCGTAATGACATATTCACCTAGGCAAGGCAAAATCTTTGACAAAAACAATTTGTTGTTAATTAAAAATTTGAAAGAAAAACTTTTGTCTGTGAAAAATATATCATCAGTTATATCAGTAGTTGATGTTCCTCTTGTGGAAAGCTCTGAAGTTCCATTAATAGAAATGGCTAATAATGTTCCAACTATATTTTCTAATGGGGTTGATATCATTAAAGCTGAAAATGAAATACTTGATAGCCCAATATATAAAGATTTAATCATTAGTAGCGATGGGAAAACAACTGCTATGCAGATAAACTTAAAGAAAAATGATGAGCTGATATTCCTAAATAATCAAAAAAGAGAATTAACTAATAAAAAAAGATACGGTAATATCACGCCTGAGGAATTAAACAAGCTTGAAGAAGTAACCAAGAATTATGCAGAGACAAAAGAAGCGCATGGACAAGGAATACATAATTTGCTTAAGTCCGTTCGGTTGATTCAAAATCAATTTTCAGAAAAATATAATGTTGAATTAAGAATGGGAGGGATCCCTATGATTGCCGATGATATGATCATATATGTTAAAAATGATTTAATTAACTTTGGTCTTGGTGTCTTTTTTTTTATAATAGTAACTCTGATAATTATTTTTAGAGAATTTAGATGGGTGATGTTACCGATAGTAAGCTGTGTCTATGCCGTATTATTTATGATTGGTTTACTTGGTTTGTTAAACTGGCAAGTAACCGTAATTTCTTCAAATTTTATTTCCCTTATGTTGATTCTAACTTTATCCATGAATATTCATTTAATAGTCAGGTACAGACAATTAAGTTCGTCTTGCACAAATCAATATGATGCGATTAGCATGACGACACGTCAAATGGTGAGGCCATGTTTATATACAGCTCTAACCACGATAGTAGCTTTTTCTTCCCTAATTTTTAGTGACATCAAGCCTGTGATTGATTTTGGATACATGATGACATTTGGTTTAATAGTTACATTCGTAACATCATTTATTCTTCTACCATCCATATTGTTACTATTAAAAAAAGTGGAAACGCATGAAGCTACTAATAGTCAGTTTTGGTTTACAAAATTACTCGCTAATCTAACAATTAATAAAGGTAAATATATTATGTTTGTTACGATTACTATTTTGCTATCAACAATTTATGGCATCTCTCAATTACGTGTTGAAAATAGCTTTATTAATTACTTTAAATCCAATACAGAAATTTATAAAGGCATGAAGCAGATAGATGAAAAATTAGGCGGTACTACACCACTGGATATAATTATTAAATTTGAAGACCCAGTTCAAGTTTCTAGCGATGATGAATTTGGGGATGGATTATTAGATGATGATTCAGATATAGAGTCTCAATGGTTTACAATTAAAAAAATAAATAAAATAAAAAAAGTTCATGATTATCTAGATTCACTTCCGGAAATAGGAAAAGTATTGTCCCTTGCCTCAACCATTAGAGTAGCTGAGAAATTAAATGGAGATGAGGAGTTAAACAGTATGGAGATGGCATTGCTATATAAAAGAGTTCCTGTGGAAGTCAAAACCATGGCTGTTACTCCATATATTTCAATAGAAAGCAACGAGGCTAGAATTAGCGCAAGAATATTAGACTCAAAAGCTGACCTTAGAAGAAATGACTTAATTGATAAAATTAAACATGATATGGAAAAAAAATTAGACTTTAAAAAAGAATCTTATTTCTTAACTGGCATACTCATACTTTATAATAATATGTTACAAAGCTTGTTTGATTCACAAATATTATCTCTAGGTTTTGTTATGGCAGGAATTTTTCTCATGTTTATGATTTTATTCAAGTCTGTGGCGCTGTCTATTATAGGTATAATACCTAATCTATTAGCAGCAACCTTCGTGCTAGGTTTGATGGGGTTAATTAATCTCCCACTAGATATGATGACCATAACTATAGCAGCTATCGCAATTGGTATTGCAGTAGATAATAGTATTCACTATATATATAGATTTAGAGAAGAGTATGAATCTACAAAAGATTATGAGTTATCACTATATAGGTCACATGATAGTATAGGTAGAGCAATTTTCTTCACAAGTATTACAATAATATTTGGTTTTTCTATACTGGTTTTATCTAATTTCGTACCAACAATAATATTTGGGCTATTAACAGGACTCGCAATGCTGATTGCTCTGTTAGCTGTTTTAACGCTTTTGCCAAAATTAATTATATCATTCAAACCGTTTAAGTAGAAAATAAATAAGAGGCTTACTCTTTTTCCTCAAGAGCACTTATCAACGAATTGATTCCGTTAATTTCTATATGGTTTTGGAAATCAGAACGATAGTTTCTTAATAGGCTTATGCCATCGATTGAAATATCAAAAACCTTCCACTCATCAGATTTATTCAGCTTAAGCCTATAATTTACTGCAATTTCTCCCTCTAATAATAAGTAAATTGATTTAACCTTAGCTACATCAGCCCTTTTCCCTTTAATGTAAGGTATAAATTTAATCTTCTCCCCATCAAATGTTGTAAGTGACTTCATATAGGTTTTAACCATTAATCCTCTAAACGCAAGAATGAACTTATCTTTCTGATGGCTATTTATTGAAAGCCAGATTTTCTTACCTAATACTATTTTCGACATTAATTGTATGTCAAGTTTAGGAATAATTAATTCATCCACTTTAGCTTGTAAAAAATTCTCATCTTTTTCCAAGATTTCTTTATTTTCTGAAATAAACTGTGCTACTTCTCTAACGCTTTTCTTTAAAAAAAGATCTGGGGAATCTCCAGCATGAGCTGTAATAGAAAAAAACAGAAAAATTGTGATTATGTATTTAATAATTTTCATAGATATATGTATACTGTACTTATTATATGAAATTATGGAATACATAACAAAAGAAATATCATGAAATATCTCTCAGTATCTAGCAAACTAAATATGACGTTGCCATTAGCAGTATTTTTCCTAATATTTGTATCTGGGTGTAGTACTATGAGTACTTCAAAAAATGACCCCTTGGAGCCTATGAATAGAGCTATATTTGGTTTTAATGAAGTTGTAGATGACGCTATATTAAAACCTGTGGCAAATACGTATAAATACATAACGCCTGATCCTATTGAAATGGGTGTGTCTAATTTTTTTAGTAATGCTGGCGAAGTTAGCACAATAGCTAATGATATATTGCAACTAAAATTTGATCAAGCTGGTCATGATCTTGCAAGATTTTCAATAAATACAACTATCGGGGTTTTAGGAATATTTGATGTTGCTACTTCGATGGGGTTTCAAAAAAACAGAGAAGATTTTGGGCAAACATTAGGGTATTGGGGTATGCCCCAAGGACCATACTTAGTAATTCCATTTTTTGGAGCAAGTAGTTTTAGAGATGCTCCGGGTCTATATGCAGATCAGCAGATTTCACCTATTGATCAACTACATAATAAGGAAGAATTAGCATTAACTACACTCAATATTATTGATATCAGAGCAAGACTCTTAAGAGCTACTAGAATTCTTGATACAGCTGCAAAGGATAAATATATATTTATCAGAGAATCATACTTACAGCAAAGAGAAGTATTAGTTAATGATGGAAAAAATACAGAAGAATTTGAAATTGATGTTGATGGGGTTGACTACTAAGCTTAAAACAAGTTTCATCTATGCCTAACTCAGTTTATCTTTTTTCCTTGATTATCGGCGGTTTGGTACTAATAGGCTTGGGCGCAAATCTGCTAGTAACGTCTACAGAGAATATTTCTAAAAAATATAATATATCTGGTTTTATATCGAGTTTTATCTTTATTGGAATAGCAACATCGTCTCCAGAAATTTTAATCTCTATACTGTCTAGCTTAGAAGGGAAAGGTAACATAGCAATTGGTAATGCGCTTGGGTCTAATATAGCTAACATAGCTCTTGTTTTTGCATTAACTATTTTATTATTTAACTCTATAAATTCTGAAAAAAATAAAATATTATCTAAAGAAGTTTTTGTGCTTTATTTAATTCTCGTAATATTATCTATTGTTATCTACCCTGTCCTTCACGATGGTATTGTCGAATTTAATGAAGGAATTTCTCTTCTATTCCTTTTTATATTATTGTTTATTTTTTATAAAAATAAGTATTATTCAAATGGAGATATAATTGAAAATTCAAAATATATAAGTGGGCTTCGTATTTTCAGTATTTTAATTGCTGGTCTTGCTTTCCTTTTAATCGGCACTAAAATATTTCTGATTGGCAGTACAGGTGTTGCAAAATCATTTGGGATCTCTGACTATGTTATTGGGCTATCAATAGCGGCAATTGGTACTAGCTTGCCAGAACTCGCATCAAGTATAGAATCAGCCAGAAAAAAACGTTTTGATTTCATCATTGGAAATATCTTAGGGTCTAATATATTTAATATTGCTATTGTAGTCAGCATTGTAGGAATACTAGATAATAATCTTCCTGGTAAGTCCTTATCAATAACACATATTAATAGAGATATGCTTATGATGTTCATTACAATGATAGGATTTTATTATATAATTAAAAATTATAATCAATATATAACCAAAATTTTATGCTTGGCACTGCTAATTTCTTTTACGCTCTACCAGTTTAATCTATATGGAATAAACATATGAAAATAATTAACAAAATATCTATAGCTAAAAAAGTGATTCTTTCCGAAGCAACAGCGCTTAAAAATATAGCTAATAAACTTGATAATAATTTTAATCTAGCATGTGAAGCTATATTGAATTGTAAGGGAAAAATCATAACAATTGGTCTTGGGAAGTCGGGGCATATAGCCACGAAATCTGCAGCAACATTATCAAGTACTGGAACTCCATCGGTATTTTTACATGCAGCCGAAGCATTGCATGGAGATATAGGTTTAATTGGGAAACTAGATTTAGTTATTTGTTATTCAAATTCTGGTGAAACCAAAGAGTTATTGCTTTTATTGCCTTTACTGAAACTATTAAAAATTACATTAATTACAATTACGGGAAATAAAAAATCAATGCTAGCAAAGTCATCAGATATAGTTTTAGACTCTAGCGTTCAATCTGAAGCTTGCCCCTTAAACTTAACTCCTACATCAAGCGTAATAAGTGCTATTGGTTTATCAGATGCATTAGCTATAACACTACTTAAATGCAGGGGCTTTACGTCTAAAGATTTTGCAAAATCACACCCTCAGGGTGAATTAGGAAAAAGATTATTGAAGAAAACTGAGGATGTTATGATAATAAAACGTCTTCCTTATACACATGCAGATATGAAATTAATAAAAGCCATAGATATTATTACAAAGTTTAATTACGGCATTATTATCTCGTTAACAAAAGAGAAGAAATTATTAGGTATATTCACAGATGGAGACTTAAGAAGAACTCTAAGAAAGTATAATGACATATCATCTCTGCAGTTATATAAAGTTATGACAAAAAAACCTATTGTAGTCTCAAAAAATATAATGGCAGCTGAGGCACTAAATATTATGGAGTATAAACAGATCACCTCCCTAGTTGTAATTAATGATGATAAAACGGTTGCAGGTTTATTGACCCTCAATCAGTTACTCAAATCAGGTATTGAATAATGAATTATAAAAAATATTCTGATTACATGAATTGTATTGATCAGACCATAATCAATAAAGCTAAAAATATTAAATTATTAATCTTAGATGTGGACGGGGTAATGACCGATGGAGGAATAATTCTATCTGACACTAATTCTGAATCGAAGAAATTTTTTGCTCAAGATGGTCATGGTATTATGATTATTAGAGAATTAGGTGTTGAGGTTGCAATTATTAGCGGTCGTTATTCAAAAGCTGTAGAGCATAGAGGTAAAGAGCTTGGGTTTACAACCATAATACAAAGCTCAAGAAATAAGCTCTTAGATTATGAAAAAAAATTTTCTAAAAAGTATGATTTAGTAGACGTTTGTTTTGTTGGAGACGATGTTGTGGATATTAGTTTATTAAAAAGTGTTGGCCTATCTATAACAGTTCCAAATGCAAACTATAATGGTCCATTAAAATATTCTGATTGGATGACACCTAGAAAAGGTGGTAGCGGTGCTGTCAGAGATGTGTGTGATTTAATATGTCTGGCAAAAAATAAAAATGAAACTATCTGATAACCTTCTTAAGAACATTTCAAAAAAAAATATTATTATCCTCTGTGTATTATTAATATCTATATTATGGATTAACAACATACTATCTCAGGCATTAAACTATAACAGCCTAGATTTAGACCCAAAAGTTTCCAATCATTTTATGAAAAAATTTAAAATGGTCGAGACCAATGCAGATGGCAATATATCCTGGACCATGGAGGGAGATAAATTGGAAAAATTTCCAAATAGCCCTAGATCAGAAGTAATTAACCCAATAATGCATGTTAACTCTACAGAAACTGAGAAATGGGTCATCAGGGCTAAGCATGCTTTAGATCCTGACTCTCTTTTTAATTCAATCTATCTCACTGAAGACGTTGTATTCAATAAGTATGATAAAAATAATAATAATGAAGTTAGCATAATAACAACAGAAGCGGCAGTTTACCCTGACACCGAGATTATTGAGACAACACAATTTGCGACTATTACAACACCAGATTCAAAGACTACAGGGAATGGACTTATAGCTGATATGAAAAATGGTCAAATAAAGATATTATCTAATGCTAAACGATTATCATCTACAGATAAACAATCTCAGCAGCTAGAAGGTGACAGAATGATGTATGATTTAGCAAAAAAAACATGGGTTTTACTTAAAAAAGAAAACCAGAGTGATAAAATAAAACTCCAAGAAAGAACTAAAACAATTTTTAAAATAAAAAAAACAGAGAAGTAAAAGAATATGGCTACACTAGACTGTATAAACCTTAGTAAAAAGTATGATGGCAAAACTGTAGTTCATGACATTAGTATCAGTTTACAAGAAAATAATGTAATAGGACTTCTAGGTCCTAATGGAGCTGGCAAAACAACAACGTTTTACATGTTGGTTGGATTAGTAAAATCTAATAGTGGAATAATAAAAATTGATAACCAAGATATAACTTCACTGCCTATGCATATGAGGTCGGACTTAGGTGTCAGTTATTTACCTCAAGAAGCATCAATATTTAGAAATTTATCGGTCAAAGATAATATATTGGCAATTTTAGAAACAAGAAAAAATCTTACACCAAAAAAACTTAATGATAAATTTGAATTCTTGGTAGATACTCTAAAAATAGAACATATCCTGGCTAATAAAGGAGTAAGCCTCTCCGGTGGCGAGAGAAGACGAGTTGAAATTGCCAGGTCACTAGCAACAGATCCAAAATTTCTTTTATTAGACGAACCATTTGCAGGAATAGATCCTCTTTCAGTTATAGAGATTCAGAAAATAATTAAAGATCTAACAAAATCAAATATAGGGGTTCTTATAACAGATCACAATGTTAGAGAAACTTTAAAGGTATGTAATGAAGCATATATTATTAGTGATGGAAAAGTTATTGCTCATGGAGAACCCTTAAAGATTATAAAAGATAAAATCGTTCAAGATGTTTATCTTGGTGATAATTTTAAATTATGAACATCAAGGGGAAGCAAAATTTATCCTTAAATAATAAACTCACAATGACTCTGCAGATCCAATTAGCTATTAAATTATTACAGCTTAACTCATTAGATTTACAAAAAGAGATAGATGAAAAAATATTAGAGAACCCTTTCCTGGAAAATGAAAATTCTTCAGAACTAACTGAAGTCACATCAGAAATACCTATGATGTCCTCAAATTATTCAGAGAGTAATTATGATGGTATAGACTATGATGCATATGAAAAATTATCTAGCTCTCATCAGTCTTTACGAGAATATTTAATGTGGCAAATAGGATTATCATCAATAAATGAAAATGATCAGTTTATAGCATACAATATAATTGATTATATTAATGATGATGGTTTTCTAACAGAGAGTATAGAGGATCTGTATATACTATTAAAAAAAAATATTGAAATTACTTTTCAAGAAATATTTGCAGTACTTCATAAGATTCAATATTTAGATCCAGTTGGGATTGGGGCTACTTCGCTTAAAAATTGTTTGTCTATACAGCTCAAGCATTATCACAAAGATCATGATGACTATAAGTTAGCAGAAATTATAATTAATAAACTTGAGGATGATATTAATCCATCTACTGTAAGCTTTGATGCTTTTACTTCTGAATTTGAAAAAGATGGTGAGAAATATATGGCAGCGACAGAGCTTGTCAAATCATTGAACCCAAGGCCTGGTAATATAATTGCCAGATCATTATATCAAGAACATATTACACCAGATATTATTATAACAAAAAAAGACGGTAAATGGCTTACAGAACTAAACCCTTCCATTAATCCTAAAATTAGAATTAATAAGACATACGAAAATTTAATGAAAAATATATCTAAACAAGAAGACAAGGAATATGTGAGAACAAACCTACAGAATGCTAAATTTTTTCTTAAAGCACTGCAAAATCGTAATCTCACTATACTGAAAGTTGCCAGAATTATTTTTCAAAAACAAGTTAATTTCTTAAACCAAGGGGATGTTGCAATGAACCCTCTTGGTTTAAAAGATATTGCTACAGAAGTAGACATGCATGAATCTACTATATCTAGATGCACAAACAATAAATATGTCCAAACACCGCGTGGCGTCTATGAAATGAAACATTTTTTTTCATCAGAAATTAATACAGATTATGGTAAGATGATTTCATCAACAGCTATTAAGTCAATGTTAGAAAAAATAATATCTACAGAGGACAAGAGTTGTCCTTTAAGTGATTCTCAAATAGCTGATAATCTGAACAAGAGTGGTATAAGAGTGGCAAGGCGGACAGTTGCTAAATATCGTGAGACATTAGGGATACCACCATCAAAGAATAGAAAAAAAAGAGGTGTATGAATGGATTTAAATAATTTTTTTTCAGAAGAAAGTATAATTATGGACTGTCAGTCTAAAAGCAAAAAGAATGTTTTAGAATTAATTAGCGAGATAGCTTCCAGTATAAGTGCAACCAATAAAGATATTGTTTTTGAAAAACTTTATGAGAGAGAAAAGTTAGGGACCACTGCTTTTGGAAATGGAATTGCTATTCCTCATGCTAGAATAGATAATCTATCAGAAGCTAAAATAATAATACTTAAGCTAGAAACAGCGATTGACTTTAATTCAAGTGATGGTGAAAAAGTTGATCTAATAGTTTCATTATTAGCTCCAAATAATGAAAATGAGCTGCATATACAAATATTATCTAAAATTGCAGAAATGCTAGATGATAAAGTTTTTAGAGAAAAAATAAGAAACTGCTCTAATAAGTCAGAGATTAAATCAGTAATAAATAGTTACCAATAATCTAAGAGGTTATGTTTTGAAATCCTTAAAACCGAAATTAGTAATTGTAACTGGATTATCAGGATCCGGTAAATCTATTGCTCTACGCTCTCTTGAAGATCTAGGTTATTTTTGCATAGATAACCTCTCTCCCACAATGATAATTCAAATGCTTAGAGTCATCAAAAAATCCCATCAAAAAATATATGAGAAAGTAGCTATTAGTATAGATATAAGATCAATTAAAATGGATGATGATTATCAAAAATCTATTGCCACTTTATATGCAGAATTATTGAAATTAGATTTTAACAACACTACTATATTTCTACATTCATCCACAAAGATATTATTATCAAGATTCAATGCTACTAGAAGGCTTCATCCTTTAACAAATAATAAGGTAGACCTAAGAACTGCTATATCAAAAGAAGCGGTGATTATGCAGAAGTTAAAAGAAAATTCAAATCTAATTATAGATACAGATAAATTACTACCGTTAGACCTAAAAAAAGAAATTGCGTCAAAAATTTCAATTATAAAAAATAATAAAGATATGCTTATTCAACTTCAGTCATTTGGTTATAAAAATAGTATTCCCAATGAGAGTGATTTTGTCTTTGATGTAAGATGTTTAAAGAATCCATTTTGGGATAAATCACTTAGAGAGCTATCTGGGAAAGATAAAAAAGTGGTATCTTTTATAGAGTCTGATAAAACTTCAAAAGAGATGTTAGCGAGCATTATTAGATTTTTAAATAAATGGATACCTAGTTTTCGTAAGAGTGATCGTAATTATCTCACTATATCAATAGGATGTACTGGTGGTCAACATAGGTCTGTATATATGATAGAAATGGTTTCTAGACATTTTGTTGCTAAATATAATATCCTAGTAAAACACAGGGATATAAAATGACAATTGGCATACTACTTTTAACACATAATGATATCGGGGCTCAATTGCTATTAGCTGCAAAATCCACTTATGGCTCTATACCGATAAGAACTGAAGTTTTATCGATTGATCATTATGATAAACCATCAGATGTGATGAATCTTGCAAAACAATATGTAAAGCTATTAGACCAAGGAACTGGAGTATTGATATTAACTGACATTTTTGGCTCTACACCAAGCAATATTGCTAAAGAATTTTCATATTTAAAAACAGTTAACATTGTTTCAGGGGTTAATTTATCAATGTTACTTCATATATTTAATTATCCAAAACTTACTCTAAAGGATTTAACGGTGAAAGCCATTGAAGGCGGTAAAGGCGGCGTCATACAAATTAAAAATGAAAGAAAAAAAAATAATAATATCTAATAAGCTTGGCTTGCATGCCAGAGCTGCTGCAAAAATAGTAACGCTTACTAATAAATTTCAATCTATAATAGAAATAGCTAATGATGATAAAAGGGCAGATGCCAAGAGCATTATGAAAATATTAATGTTAGCAGCTCCTCAGGGAACAGAAATAAAAATAACTGCCTCAGGCGAAGATGAGTCTGCGGCAATAAAAAGTTTAGAAAATTTAATTAAGGCTAAATTTAATGAAGAACACTAGTCCAATTATATTGAAAGGTTTGCCCGTATCAAAAGGGATATCAATAGGAATGGCTCATGTTATAGAACATGGAAATAATGTTATAGAAGAAAAGTATATAGAAAAAAAATTAGTATCTAAAGAAATTAAACGGCTAAAAACAACTTTTAAAAAAACACTAATTGAGCTAGATATTATTAAAAATAAAATAAGCCCTTCTATTAAAAAGAATATAGGTTTGTTTTTAGATACACATATACTTCTTGTTAGTGATAAAACATTTTTAGAGAGTATAAAATCTAGAATAACAGAAAATCTTAATTCATCTGAATGGGCCATTCATACTGAATATCTAAATATTAAAGAATCATTTGAGAATATAGAAGACTTATATATTAAGCAAAGAATCGATGATGTTAATCATGTTGCAAAAATGTTGTTAAATAATCTCATTATAAAAAAAAATAAAATAAATATTATTTCTAAGAGTTTTAATAACGTTATAGTAGTTACAGATGACTTGAGCCCGGCAGACGTGATAATTACTCACGAATCTAAAGGCTTGGGTCTAATATCTGAATACGGGGGAAGATCGTCCCATAGCTCAATTCTAACTAGAGGTTTAGAGTTACCCTCTATAGTTGGAGTCAAGAATGCTCTGAAGATTATTAAAAATGATGACTATTTAATTTTAGATGGCAACGAGGGATTAATTTTTATTAACCCTGAAAAAGATCTAGTAAAGCATTATCAAAATTTGAAAAAAAGTTCTCTGAAAAAGAAAAGAGTTCTGTCTACTGTTTTAACTAAAAGAAATATCTCTCTTGATAAAGAAAAATTAGAGATTATGGCTAACCTAGAGCTTCCTCAAGAATTAAAAATTATAAGTGAAAAGAATATTGACGGGATCGGACTCTTTAGAACGGAATATCTATATGCGGATAGGGATGATTTCCCTACTGAAAATGAACAATTTTTTGCATACAAGCAGATAGTTAAAAAAATGAAAAATAACCCAGTAATTTTTAGGACACTAGATACAGGTGCAGACAAAGAAATACCTGATAATGTCAAGACAGGATCTATAGCTCGTAACCCAGCATTAGGGCTACGAGGTATTAGATATAGTCTTGGAAACCAAACAGTATTTATTAATCAAGTTAAAGCTATACTTAGAGCGGGATATTATGGAACTGTAAAAATAATGCTTCCAATGATTACTAATTTCTCAGAAATATCAGATGCTAAGAAACTGATTGATATTGCTAAAAATAATCTTAAGAGCGAAAAAAAGAAATTTAGCAGTAATGTTAAAATAGGGATAATGGTTGAGGTTCCATCATGTGCAGTACTCGCAAATAGATTTGCACAGCAAGTTGATTTCTTTTCAATCGGTACAAATGATCTAGTTCAATATACTTTAGCTATAGACAGAGTTGATGATGAAGTTAACTATCTATATGATCCAATTAATTCAGCGGTTCTTAATCTTATCAAGATAGTTATTGATGCTGGCACCAAAAATAAAATACCAGTTTCTTTATGTGGCGAAATGGCTGGTGACTCCAATTATACTAGACTATTACTGGGATTAGGTCTGAAATCATTCAGTATGCACCCAAGTGCAATACCAGAAATAAAAAATATTATGATAAGTTCAGATATAAGTAAACTAAAAAGGCTTTCTAGAGAAATTATCAATTGTGACTGTCTTATTAAGAAAAATAAATTGCTCGCTAAAATAAATAATATCTAATTATTTAGATTCATTTAATAAAAACTCAATTAATGCTTTGCTAGTGAATAGTCTATTATGTGCTTGTTGCCATACTCTACTTCTTGGGCCATCAATTACATCTGCATCTACTTCTTCACCTCTATGGGCAGGCAGACAATGCAAGAAAATTGCGTCTGACTTAGCTTTATCAAATAAATTTTGATTTATCTGATAACTTTTAAATAATTGTTTGCGTTTCTCAGATTCACTTTCGTCACCCATACTTGTCCAGACATCAGTTGTAACTAAATCACAATCTTCAACAGCCTGCCCCGGAAGATCACACAACTCAACATTATCCTTTGCTAGCATCAATGTTTTATGATCAGGCTCAAACCCTGATGGAGTTGCAATTTTAAGTTTAAAATTTAGAATTTTTGCTGCATTAATATATGAATTACACATATTACATCCATCACCTATCCAGGCGACCGTCTTGCCTTCAATAGAACCTCTTTCCTCATAATAAGTTTGCATATCAGCTAATAATTGACAAGGATGATATTTTTCAGTTAATCCATTTATTACAGGCACTGAAGAATTATTAGCCAACTCTTCTACTTCACTATGGTCATGTGTCCTAATCATAATTATATCAACCATTCCAGATAAAACTTTTGCTGTATCAGCTAAATCTTCTCCCCTAGTAATTTGTGCTGTATCTGACGATAAAAAAATAGCATGCCCACCCAGTGTCACCATTGCTGTCTCAAAAGCAACTCTTGTTCTAGTTGAGTTTTTTTTGAAAATCATGGCCATGGTTTTATTTTGAAGAGAATTATTAAAAATATTTTTTTGAGACTCCTTTTTAAACTCAATAGATCTTTCTATTATTCTAATAAATTCATTTTTATTTATATCTAATAGAGACTTAAAATGTCTTACTTTATTCATATTTAATTTTACCTATAATTCTCTGCAAGGTAGTTACAACTATATCTGCCTGAGATCTATTCATGATTAATGGCGGCAACATTCTGATAGTATTCTCTTTTGTTACGTTAATTATCAGTTTCTTCTTCAATGCGTCCTGGACAAGATGTATGCAGTTTATTCTTAACTCTATACCTATCATTAGTCCCTTGCATCTTATCTCTTTAATAATCTTAAAATGTAATAGTTTTTTATTTAATTCTGATTCTAAATATAATCCAATATCTCTAGCGTTTTTACATAGATTTTTTTTCCTCATTATATCTAATACTGCTAAACCAACTGATGTAGATAAAAAATTACCACCAAATGTTGAACCATGACTTCCTGGGACAAGAACTTTTGCTGCAACATTATTAGCAAGGCAAGCTCCGATAGGCACACCATTACCTAAAGCTTTTGCAACAGATATTACATCTGGAATTATTTCACTATGTTGAAATCCAAACCACTTTCCAGTTCTACAAAATCCTGACTGAACCTCATCTATCATAAGCAACCATTTAAATTTATTACAAATATTTCTTAGTTCACTTAAATAATTTTCGTCAGGTATAATAATGCCTCCTTCGCCTTGAATAGGCTCAAGCAATATAGCTACAATATCATTATGTTTTTCTGAAAGTTTTTTTATAGCATCCACGTCATTGTAGGGAACTCTAAGTAAGCCATCTAATAAAGGATAAAAGCCTGCATGCGCTTTTTCACCCCCAGTTGCTGACAATGCAGCCATTGTTCTTCCGTGAAAGCTGTTTTCCATAACTATAATTTTTGGATTATTTATCTTTTTATCATTTCCATATTTTCTAGCAATCTTAATTGATGCTTCCACTGCTTCTGCCCCAGAATTACAAAAAAAAGCTGCATGCATGCCAGATAACTTGCATAACCTTTCACCTAACTGCTCTTGCTGCTTAATCATAAAGGCATTAGATGTATGAATTAATGTTTTAGATTGCCGCGATATCACATCTGCAACATCAGGATCTGAATGTCCTAAGCTTGTAACGGCTAAGCCGCAAAGAGCATCTAGGTACTTATTATTATCTGTATCCCACAAATATACTCCCTTGCCTTTAACAAAGGATATATTTTTACGGTTGTAGGTATTCATTAAGTAATTTTTCATAAGATCTGTTCAGTAAAAAAATAAAGAAGTATTCTAATACAATAGTAGTATAAAACATAACAGTCTTTAAGTTTATTCTATTATGTGTGGTTTTAGACCATTACTACATAAAATATATGGTTTTAAATTATACTATATATAACTCTATATAAGAAAAACATTATATACATTCCTAAATTAATCAAAAACCCTTGTGTTAACCTAATTTTATGTCAAAATACTTGATAATAGACAATAATAATAAAACCGGGGAGATTATGAATAAGTTATTTACCGCAGTCGCTTTTATGGCTGCTTCTTCTACTCTAGTATTTGCTGGTGGACATGGCGGGTCAAGTGACAAGTCTAGTGTTTCCGCTACTCATTCTGGCAATGGGGTACACTTTTTTGGCCGTTTATACGTAGGGTATGAAAACAAAGCTTCTGCTTCAACAAACTCTGTTGACAGCATTAGAGATAATGGTGGAAAAAGTAGATTAGGAATTAAATTTAAAGAAAACTTAGGCGCAATGAGCTTAATCGGACATGCTGAATGGACATTCGACATTGCTGATGGCACTGCGGGTAATGACAGTTCTAGTGCATGTGCTACTGCTAGAGATTGTCGTACGATCAATTTACATGTTGGAAACCTTGGTTTCTTAACAGGATTGGGTTATATCGGAATAGGTTCATTTGAATCTCCATATAAAACAATGGGTAACTATGACTCAAACATGGATACTGGTCTTGCTCTAAATGCGCATGGCGGTACAAGTAATGGTTCATTTGGTCAAGCTGGTACATGGGAGTCAACTCTTTCTTATCATGCTGCAATGGGTCCAATTGAAATTGCTTATATGCGTGGTATGGCTGAAGCAGACACTGAAGCTAATGTTTCAAAAAGTGATTATGCATTTGGTATAAGAGTTAAACATATCATGCCAGGCCTAGAGTTTGGTTTTGCTAGAGCACATGATAAAAGTTTGGATAGTAATCGTGGTATGAGTAATGATAAATTCTTTGGTTCGTATAAAGTAATGCCTAACTTAGGTGTTTTCTATACTGCTGAAGAAGTAGAAATTGCTACAACAGTTGTGAATGCTGGAACAGTTCAAGCTGCTGGTGATATCACAACTATGGGTATTCACTACACTATGGGCAATAACATGATTCAACTTGTTGCGGCAAGCGGAAACATGGACGCTGCGACTACAGACTATGATGTTATTAGTATCTCTAATCAGATGAACTTAAGTAAGTCTACTGATCTGACATTTGGTATTACTAGAAAAGGTAACGAAGGTACTGACGCATCAGTTCGTACATACGGCCTTGGACTAACACATAAATTCTAAAGTTTAATAACTAAAGATATCTAAACCCATTTCATGTGAGATGGGTTTTTTTATGCATCTACATTTAACTGAAACCATCTTTCGAGTAAAGCTAAGTGCCAGAGTTTGTTACCGTTTAATTTAGTAAAATGTGAGTTAGGGTTGAGCAGTAAAGTATTCATATGCTTATTATCATAAAGCCCTCTTTCTAAACAACTCTTTGAAAGCAATATTGTTTTGACATAATCAAGAAATTTACCTTCAAGTATTTTTAGCGGAGGCACTGGAAAGTAAAATTTCTCTCTATAAATTAAGTCCTTACTTAAATATTTTTCTGCTATCTTTTTTAAATAATACTTTCCATTATTTTTAAGTTTTTCTACCGATGGGATTGAAGATAAAAATTCAACTAAATTAATATCTAAAAAAGGTACTCTGGTCTCTAGGCCATGAGCCATGGTCATGCTGTCAATTCTTTTGACTGGATCATCAATTATCAGTGTTGATAAATCTATTCTCAAAACTTTATCAATATAACTAATATCATCTCTTTGTTGTTGAAAGAGAGACTCAATCAATTCTTGGCTATAATTATTTGACACATACTTTTCTTTTATAGTTTTAGAATAATCTTTATGGTCTCTATCAAAATAATGTTCGATAAATCTTTCTGAGTCACTACCTTTCGTATCATTCATTTTTTCATACCAAAAATATCCACCAAATAATTCATCAGCACCTTGTCCACTCAAGACCACCTTTTGATGTTTTGATACCTCTTTGGCTAAAAGATAGAAAGCTGAGGAATCTTGGCTGAACATTGGCTCGGGCATCTCTCGGATAACATCATCAAGAGACTCCATTAGATGGTCTTGGTTAATATTATATTTATAATGGTTAGTATTAAATTGTTTAGAAACCATGTCTGAATAATAAAATTCATCTCCAACCTCATCATTAATCGTTGGGAAGCCAATAGAAAAAGTATTAATTTTAGATAATTTACTTTTAGCCGCCATTGCAACTATCAAACTAGAATCCAATCCTCCTGAAAGTAAAACACCTACATCTACATCTGCGGTATAAAATCTTTTTTCAATTGCATTCATCAGTAACCTTTCAGACTCTTCTATGATTTCATTTTCTTTTATATTGTAATTAATCTCAATATCATCAAGAGCATAATACTTGGTTTTTAAAACTTTGCCATTAGATGAAACCGTTACTGAGTGTCCTGGTTCTAACTTATATATATTTTTAAGAATTGTATTTGGCGCAGGAACAACTGAATGAAGAGTAAATTGGTGATGAAGACTTTCATGATTAATCTCATTGTCATTTCTACCAATAAGTGCTTTGGTATTAGATGCGAAAGAAAAATGTTTGTTATCCAACTTATAATACAAAGGTTTTATTCCGAGTCTGTCTCGTGCTAAAAAAAGTTTTTTTGTATTCAAATCATAAATACAAAATGAAAATACACCATCAAGGTATTTGACACAGTCTTCTCCATAGTAATCATAACTTTTTAAAATTACTTCCGTGTCTCCATCTGATGAAAAATTATAGCCTTTCTTTGCAAGAAACTTTCTTATCTCTTTATAGTTATAAATTACTCCATTGAAAACAATAGCTTTCTTTGACTTTTCATCTATCATTGGCTGGTGCGACTTACTGGATATATCTATTACCGACAATCTACGATGTCCTAAATATACATTATTATGCTGATATTCATCACTATGATCTGGGCCTCTTTTTGCAATACTTTCCATCATATGACGCATTTTTGACTCATCTACACGAGTATCATTAAATCTTATTTCGCCACAAATTCCACACATATACTGTTGTTCCTTCAAAAGACCTAAATTTATTAAACTTACTGATAGATAAAATAGCTTACATCATTTATTATATCACCCATATTATAATTATTTTTGAGGCATGTATGAACCCACTATTATCAATAAAAGGAACAATTATTTCAGGATTTATATTAACAGCAGTACTGGTACTAGCTATTGGTGGAAAATTGGTTGAAATTGAACATTACATTAGATGGTTACATTACCTATCAGGTATAACTTGGATTGGTTTGCTCTATTATTTTAATTTTGTACAAGTTCCAGCTATGGCAACTGCAATCGCAGATAAAGAGCCTGGTCCAGCAGCTATTGGTAAATATGTTGCTCCTTTAGCATTAGTTTGGTTTAGATGGGGAGCGGTTGTGACATGGGTTACAGGTGCTTGGTACTTACAGGAACATGGAATGTTACATGCTGCATTTACGCTCTCTGGTGGAGCTGCAGGAATAGGAATAGGTGCTTGGTTAGGGACTATAATGTTATTTAACGTGTGGGTTTTAATTTGGCCAAATCAAAAGAAAATACTTGGCATGGTGTCTGCAACTCCAGAAGAAATAGCTAAAGCTAAAAAAGTTGCATTACTAGCGTCAAGAACTAACACGTTGCTTAGTATTCCAATGTTATTGTTTATGGGTTATAGCCATAATGGATTAGGCATGTAATTAAATATATTTAGTCATATCTGGCTTATTGGTCAGATATGACTAAATAATCTATATAATAAATTATAAGGAGAAAAAAATGTCAGCATTAGAAAGAATTAAAAAACAAGTTACTGAAAATTCAGTCATGTTATATATGAAGGGAACCCCGGCAATGCCAATGTGTGGGTTTTCATCTAGAACAGTAGAAGCTTTGAAGCAATGTGGTAAAGAATTTGGATATTGCAATGTAATTCTCGATCAAGAAGTTATGCGGGATCTACCAAGCTTTAAAGATTGGCCTACTTTCCCTCAACTTTACATTAAAGGTGAATTGATTGGCGGATGTGATATAACTTTAGAACTTTTTGAGTCAGGTGAATTAAAAAAAATGATTGATGGCGCCTAATAGACTAAATAAGACTACTTATTATTAGTTGCATGGATTATATGCCAATAATCAAATATATTCACTTTAGACATCTCTTGTACGTTTAAATTCGCATATTCATTGAACTCAGTGAACGGAAAGTATGGCTTCCAGCCTAATAACTTACTAAGAGGCATTAAACCTTTTTCAAACATCTTGACTAATGTGTTATCTGACTCATTACTAAAATGATTGACTATGTAAATATCACCATCATTTTTACAAACCCTTTTCATCTCTTTAATTAATTTTCTAGGGTCTCGGGTGACAGAAACAACATACATCCCAACTACTTTGTCGAAAGTATTGTCGGCAAAAGTTAGTTCCTCGCCATTCATTAATAAAATATGTTTATTCTGAGCTTGGTCTTCAATAATTCTTTTTTTTGCTACATCTAACATATCGGGGGATAAATCAATACCAACCACTTTAGTCTCATCAGGATAATATTGTAATGACGAACCTGTGCCAATACCTATTTCTAATACGCTATCAGCACTGCTACAATCCATTTTTTTAATGATAGCTTTTTGACCAGGTCTAAAAACTTGACCAAAAGTAGCATCATAAAATCCAGAGACTCTCTTGTAAGATTTGATTATAGAGTTTTCGTCCAATATGTTATCCTAGTTGTTAGTTATGAAGGTATTAATTATAGCATTAATATGATATTAAATTTAAAGATTTTTCTAGATATTCTGATGTTTTCGAGTGGTCCCCAGGACCTCCCTTCTAGCTCTAACCTGTTAAAAGCAATCATATTAATTAATATTATCATTGGCTTAATATCAGTTGACCCTAATACTGGTTATACTTTAAGTATTTTCTTTGTAGCTATTTATATGCTTGTGACACTTATATTTATAAAACTATGCCTTGGAATAAAAGATAATAGTAATGGGACTCCCAACTTATACACATCTAGATACATTCAGGTCTCCTCGGGAACGTTAGGTGTCCATGCTCTTGTAGCTTTATTTGCAAGCATAGTTACCATGTATGTTTTCACAGATGAAAACTCAATATTACTTATTTTTCTAGCAATTTCATTATATGCCTGGTTTGTAAATGGTCATATATTTAAAAATGCTTTGGACACTACAATGTCAATTGGACTAGGAATTTCACTACTCCATAATATTGTATATGTGTTTATTATAATGATTTTAGTTCAAGTGCTACTGATATGAAAATACACATTTTAGGAATAGGCGGAACGTTTATGGCTGGCATAGCAATAATTGCTAAGCAGCTTGGACATCAAGTTACAGGTTCAGATAAAAATTTATATGATCCAATGAAATCTGTTCTAGAAAAAGAAAATATTATTTTTACAGAAGGGTACGGTCCTAAAATTTTAGATAAAAAATTTGACTTAGTAATTGTTGGAAATGTAATGTCTCGTGGCATGGATATCATAGAAAAATTACTTGAGAGTGATATTAAGTATATTTCTGGCCCTCAATGGCTATATGAAAATGTTTTATACAAAAAGAAAGTTATAGCAATATCGGGTACTCATGGTAAAACTACAACATCTTCACTTGTCACATGGATATTGAAATATGCAAAATTAAATCCATCTTATCTTATTGGTGGCCAGCCAATTAATTTAAATTCACCAGCAAAACTTACTAGCTCAAAATTTTTTGTAATAGAAGCGGACGAGTATGATACTTCATTTTTTGATAAAAGGTCAAAATATATACACTACCATCCAAATGTATTAGTAATAAATAATATTGAATTTGATCATGCAGATATATTTGAAAATATAGATGCTGTAGTTAAAAACTTTCATCACCTAGTAAGAATAGTTCCAAAAAATGGGAAAATTATTTATAACTATGATGATAAAAATATTAAAAAGTTAATTAAAAAAGGTATTTGGTCAAAAGAAATTTCTATGACATCAAAAAATTATAAAAACGCTAACTGGTCCCTTTCCCAAAAAGGACATAACTTCTTCCTTTCAAATATAAAAACAAAGACTCCAAGTTCAAAAATAATTGAATCTAGTCTCCTGGGAATACATAATTATAAAAATATTTCATTAGCAATTTTAGCTTCTATGGAGGCTGGAGTTTCATTCTCTGTATGTATTGATGCTATAAAAAAATTTAAAGGTGTTAAAAGAAGAATGGAGAAAATTGAAAGCAAAGGCATGCTGCAAATATATGATGACTTTGCTCATCATCCAACAGAAATAGAAAGTTCTATTAAATCATTAAAAGAAAATTTTAAAGGGAAAAAGATATTGTCAATATGTGAAATAAAATCACATTCAATGATTTCCGGGGCTCACAAAAAAGATCTTCCTATTGCGTTAAATAACTCACATTATAGTATAATAATTAGGCCTCCATTATTGAAATGGACTCTTGACAGTATAAGTAAAAACTTATATATAGTTGATTCATATGTTAAAGCAATTGAATTTATAAAGAAGATTAAAAATAAGATTGATATTATATTAATAATGAGTAATAAAAGCACAGTTAATCTTCGGGATTATATTAAAAATGAAAAAAATAAATAAATCAGATGCAGAATGGAAAGAACTTCTTTCTACTGGTACTTATAATATTACAAGAAAGAAAGGGACAGAAGCTCCATTTAGTGGCGCCCTCTATCTAAACAAAGATGATGGATCCTATCATTGTGTTTGTTGCGATAATATTTTATTTAAATCTGATGAGAAATTTGATTCTGGGACAGGTTGGCCAAGTTTCTATGACGTGGCTTCAAATGTATCTGTTCATACCAAAACGGACACATCGTTAGGAATGTCTAGAGTTGAAGCACTATGTATGAATTGTGACGCGCATCTGGGACATGTTTTTGAAGATGGCCCTAAGCCTACCGGGAAAAGATATTGTATTAACTCAGCTTCTCTGAAATTTAATAATGAAAAGTAAATTAATACCATTTTTCCCACTTCAAAGCATAGTTTTGCCAGGCGGTTTATTTCCTTTAAGAATATTTGAAAGAAGATATTTGGATATGATTAAAGATTGTATGAAAAATGATACTGGATTTTGTATTACATTAATCAGGAATAACTCTCAAGAAAATTATGTAACAGATATATATAACTATGGGTGTTATGTAAAAATAATAGATTGGAATCAGTTGGATGATGGTTTACTAGGAATAACAGTTGAAGGAATAAATAAAGTTAAAGTGCTAAGTCATGATTTAGATAAAACTAATTTGCTTACTGGGACAATAGAAAATCTAGAGCTTGAGAAAGAATATATGATTCCTCAAAAATATTTATTATTATCTAGGTTTTATAAAAAAATATACCCAGGAATTAAACATGTTATTAATTTTAAAAAAGAAAGGTATTCAGATGCATCTTGGGTAGGTTTTAGACTCATAGAGTGTTTGCCGCTCGACTCTTCTACTAAAAATAAATTAATAGCTATAGATCATGCGATTGAGAGATTAGATATGCTGCATACGATAATTCAAAAGATATATAAGGCTGAAGTAAACGAACTAATGTCTAGTCAACAGTGATTGCGCCCTTATCTGCCTGACTTACTAGCTTTGCATATTTAGATAAAACTCCTGGTGTAGTTTTATTACGAGGCTTTTTCCAGTTACCTATTCTTTTTTTAATTTCAGCATTAGTAATTTTAATAGATAATTTTTGAGTGATTGAATTAATTTCAATCATATCTCCATTCTTAACAATGGCTAGAGGGCCTCCAATGTATGCTTCTGGTGAAATATGGCCAACTACAAAACCATGACTTCCTCCAGAGAATCTTCCATCTGTTATTAGCGCAACATCTTTACCTAAACCCTTTCCCATTACTGCTGATGTAGGTGATAACATTTCTCTCATTCCGGGCCCTCCCACAGGACCTTCATATCTTATAACTATAACAGTGCCTTTTTTCACTTTGTCATTAAGAATATCTTTTAAAGCTTGTTCCTCTGAATTATATACTTTCGCTTTTCCAATAAAACTAGTTCCTTCTTTTCCAGATATTTTTGCAACAGAACCTAATGGTGATAAATTACCTTTAAGAATGATCAGATGTCCTTTATCTTTGATTGGAGAATCAAATGGCATTATAATTTTTTGGCCTTTACTATAGTGTTTTATATTCTTTAAATTCTGTTTCAGTGTCTTACCCGTAACAGTTAAGCAGTCACCATGAAGAAGCCCTTTTTCAAGAAGCATTTTCATTAATGGGGCAACGCCACCAATTTTAACTAATTCAGACATTGAATATTTTCCACTTGGTTTAAGATCAGCCAGAACAGGTGTTCTCTTTCCAACAACATCAAAATCATTTAAATTAATATTAACCCCTGCAGAATCTGCTATAGCTAATAAATGTAGAACAGCATTAGTTGATCCACCTAAAGCCATAACTATGGTTATAGCATTCTCAAGTGATTTTTTATTTATAATATCTCTAGGTTTAATATCTTTCTTAACACAAGCCATTAAAGCTTTAGCTGAATCTTTGCAGTCAACTTTTTTAGAATTAGATATTGCTACCTGTGCAGAACTGTTTGTTAAACTCATTCCTAAGGCTTCAATTGCACATGCCATAGTGTTTGCAGTATACATGCCTCCGCATGACCCTGGACCTGGTATTGCTTTTTTTTCAATTGCATATAATTCTGAATTAGACATTTCTTTATTTGCATTCTTTCCTACGGCTTCAAATACGGAAACAATATCAATATTTTTAGATTTATGACTTCCTGGCAATATTGTTCCTCCGTATACAAAAATAGAGGGTCTATTTAATCGAGCCATAGCCATGACACATGCAGGCATGTTTTTATCACATCCTCCAATTGCTACAAAACCATCAAAACCTTCACATCCAACAACTGTTTCAATAGAGTCAGCTATAACTTCTCTAGAAACCAATGAATACTTCATTCCTTCAGTTCCCATGGATATGCCATCAGATATAGTTATTGTGTTGAAAATAACAGATTTGCCTCCATTAGAATCAATTGACTTAGCAGTTACTTTTGCTAGATCATTTATGTGCATATTACAGGGCGTAACCATACTCCAGGTTGAAGCAACGCCTATTTGTGGAAGCTTAAAATCTTTATCTTTAAAACCAACAGCTCTCAACATTGACCTGCTTGGAGACCTGTCTTTCCCATCTACTACTTTTGAAGAATATTTTCGCATTGCCTATTGTACCAACTTACCAAATATTTTAAATCTCCAACCTTGTAAAAACCTAATATCTTTCTTGCCTCTTGCAAATAAATCAATGTCACGCTTATTTGCAATTAATGTTGAGGATACCTTATATTCCTCACATACAACTTCTAATGTTTGATGACATATATTGACTCTCTTGTTATACATTGAAGGGTCAAAATTTTTAAACTCTACTGGCGCTTCATCGTACTTTAGTTCTAAGATAGAAATAATATAATCGATATCTTTATTGCTAGGCTGATGTTTTAGGTTATCTAATATAGCGGTTAATTTATTCGAGCGAGATAAAGTTATCTTAATTAATTCGCTATCACTAAAAATCCACCTTTTCGGCATATCATTTTTAACGGCTTTCTCTTCTCGCCATTTAGATAAAATTTTCAAATGATTCAACTGTGTCTCAGTTATCTTTGAAGGTAAGTTAATTTTTTTCCATGCCATACCTGGGTCAGTAACTATATTTGTCTTTTTAAGTTCAAGCTCTTGTTCTTCAATAAACCAATCGTATCTTTTTAGGTTTATTAGTTCATTTTTTAATATTTTGTGTAAATCTATCAAATACTTTACGTCATTCCCCGCATATTCAAGTTTGTCATCTGAAATAGGCCTTTTCAACCAGTCAGTTCTCCATGAACCTTCTTTGAGCAAAACTGAAAAGTGTCTTTTAACAAGATTTGAATAGCTAATACTTATTGCTGGATTTAGAAAATTATCAGCTAACTGGGTATCAAATATATTTTCTGGATAACAATTAAAATAATGATTTAAAACCTCGAGATCCTGCTTAGAGGAATGAATTATTTTTATAATATCTTTATCTCTTAATAAATCTATAATTGGCTCTTTATCATGCAATGCAAGAATATCTATACAATAAGTATGACTATTATCGCTTAGCTGTAATAAAGCTAATACGGGATAATAAGTAGACTCTCTGATAAACTCAGTATCCAGGCCTATTGCGCTTGAGGATTTCAACTCTTTGATGATATTTTGTAATTTTATATCTGTATTAATTAAAAAGTTTGGCATAATTAAGAATAGTTAACATGATATCAGCGAATGATGAGTTCTTGTATAAAAAATGCTTAAAATTAATATAAATTCACACTTAATCGAAGGTATCTTGTATCTTCCTTCTGATAATTACGACCTCAGACCAAATAACATGGATATTGACACGATAATCATACATTGTATAAGCTTGCCAGAGGGTTCTTATGGTAATGATAACGTCAGTGATCTATTTACAAATAAGTTAGATTTCACAAAAAATAAATCATTTTCTTCATTAATAGGGCTCAGGGTGTCATCACATGTATTTATTAAGAGAAGCGGAGAGATAATCCAGTTTGTTCCATTTGGTATGAGGGCTTGGCACGCAGGAGTCTCAAAGCATAAAGATAGGGAAAATTGCAATGATTTTTCTATTGGCATTGAATTGGAAGGCACATCAAATTCAGTATTTACAGATGAACAGTACAATAGATTAAAGGAAATAATTAAATTAATGAAGACTTGCTATCCTAAAATTGTAGAGGGTAATATAATAGGTCATAATAAGGTTTCACCAGATAGAAAAGAAGATCCCGGGGCTTTCTTTGACTGGGACAGAATAAAAGGTTAAAAAAATGATTACAGCTTTATTAATATTCTTTGCGTTGATTCTTGAATATGTTTATGACCCAGTATCAAACATGAAAAATACTGCTGTCATTGATGCTACCTTTGAAAAGTTTAGAAATCTTGTAAACAATTACATTGATAATAAATATTATGTTTACCTATTATTTCCAATTTCCATAATCATAATCTATTCAATAATGATCTATATCACAGATAATTATTTACATGAATTCTTTTCGTTTATTATAAACTTAATAGTACTTGTCTATTGCCTAAAGCCAAGCGAATTTAATAGCAAAATAGAAGATCTCAAAATTTTACAAGATAATAAAGAGGGAGATCAAAGATTTGATTATGTTTTATCTAGTCATAATAATAAAGACTTGATTGACAACATATTTTATAATTCCACAAGAAGCATATTCACTGTATTTTTCTGCTTCCTTGTTTTAGGGCCCTCAGGTTCTCTGGCTTTCATTATTTTAGATAACTATATTTATAGTAAAGAAATTAAAATTGACCAGAAGTCTAAAAAAGGATTAAAAAATATCATATCTATAATTGAGTATATTCCTGTAAGACTATGTTCTTTTGCATTTGCAGTAGTAGCAAATTTTGAATTATGCAGCAGAGCATGGAAGTCTTCAAAAAAAGAAAAAAGCTTGTATGATTTAAATATCAAATTAATCAATACTGTTGGAATATCATCTTATTCAGAACCAGAAAATGACAGTGGAAACAACCGGGAAGACAAAATAATATTTATTCAATCCATTATATATAGAACTTTTCTATCATGGTTGAGTTTGACAGGGTTTTTAATTATCAGTGGTATTTTTGTCTGAATGTGAATAGAATTTTTTTCCAATCTCTACTGCTGGTCTTAGGTTTTTTTCTCTCCAAGCGTTGGTATCTCTTAATGAATATACACAACCACAATATTCTTGCATGTAAAAACTTTCATCTTTGGAAACTTCAATCATGCGATGTGAGCCATTCTCTTTTCTCCAGTTATAAGTCCAATACTCCATATCTCTGAACTTAGAAGCTGCATAAATACCTGATTGATTAATTTGATTCATGTCTTTCCATCTTGAAATGCCAAGTGTACTTGAGATTATATCAAAACCATTTTGAGATGCATACTCGGCAGTTTTAACAAATCTCATATCAAAACATGTAGAGCACCTTTTCCCTCTCTCTGGTTCCATTTCCATTCCTTTCGTCATTTTAAACCAAGTTCTTGGATTATAATCTGCATCAATAAATGGAATATTATATTTAATAGAAAAAGACATATTTTCCTCTTTACGAAGAAGATATTCTTCATGCGGATGAATATTTGGATTATAAAAATATACCGTGTAGTTTATATTTGAGTCTAATAATCTTTTCATGATATCGCCAGAACATGGTGCGCAGCATGAATGTAATAGTAACTTTTTTTTACCAACCGGCAATGATAACTTTTCTAAAATATTCTTACTCATATTGAAAAAAACCTTTTAGTATTATTAATAGTAATCTCTTTTATATAGTTTATATCTTTATTTAAACATTCAGAAATACTTTGGGCAACATAATTTAAAAATGAAGGCTCATTTATGCCGTTATTTTTAAATGGAATATTCTTAGGTGTTAAATATGGCGCATCTGTCTCAATCATTAATCTATCTTCAGGAATATACTTAATTAAATCATGCAAGTGTTTTCCTCTATTAAGATCAGAAATCCAACCTGTTATACCTATATAACAACCCATATCTAAATACACCTTTAGCTCATTTTTTGTTCCTGTAAAACAATGTATAACGCTTTTTTCAATCTCTAAGATATATTTTTTAAGCATAATCACAAAGTCATCATGAGCTTTCCTTTCATGTAAAAAAATAGGTAGACCAGTACTCTTAGCAATTTTTAGTTGTTCTTCAAAACAAAATAATTGTTCTTGCTGTGTTGAGTACTCTCTGTAATAGTCAAGGCCACACTCTCCTATGGCCAATATTTTTTTATTCTTACTGTATTCCATAATCAAGTTTATTTTTTCATGAGTAAAATCTTTTGCATTATGTGGGTGAAAACCAACTGTGGTGTAAAATATTTCTGGATATGAATTAATTATATCTAATGCTGTCTTTGTATCTTTGAGGTTAGAGGAGGTAATTATTGCTTTGCTTATATTTTGAATTTTCATATTCTCAACTACTTTATCTATTTGATTATGTAGTTGAGGATGAGTTAGATTAGCTCCTATATCAATAAGACCTACTGTATTCATTATGTTATAGAGTTTTAAGAACTGCTGCCACTGTGTCACCTATAACAGATGGATTCTTGGCAATAGTTATGCCCGCAGCTTCTAAAATTTCAACTTTATCTGCAGCAGATTCTCCTTTAGAACTAACGATTGCTCCAGCATGCCCCATTCTTTTTCCTTCAGGTGCTGTTAAACCAGCTATATAAGCTATGACAGGTTTAGACACATGCTTTTTAGCATATTCAGCTGCTTCAGCTTCTTGTGGTCCGCCTATTTCACCAATCATTAAGATAACTTTAGTGTCATCGTCTAGCTCAAAATTTGCCAGATGATCTTTAAATGAACTTCCATTTATTGGATCTCCACCTATTCCAACACTAGTTGATATCCCTATACCAAGGTCTTTCATTTGCTCAGCTGCCTCATAACCCAAGGTACCTGACCTTCCAATAACACCCACATTACCTTCTTTATAAATATGGCCTGGCATAATACCTAACATGCACTTTCCTGGGCTTATTACACCTGCACAGTTTGGGCCTACCATAGTCATTTTTTCTTCATTCTTATAGCGTCTCATATAGCGTTTTACTTTAATCATATCATGAGCTGGTATTCCATCAGTAATTGCTACAAGTGTTTTAATGCCTGCATCAGCTGCTTCCATTGCTGAGTCAGCAGCAAAAGCTGGAGGTACAAATAATATACTGCAATCTGCTCCAGTCGCCTTAACAGCTTCTTTAACAGTATTAAAAACAGGTCTTTCAAGATGCGTTTGTCCACCTTTCCCAGGCGTTACTCCGCCTACAATATTAGTTCCATACGCAATCATTTCTTCTGCATGAAAACTTCCTATCTTGCCTGTAAATCCTTGTACAATTATTTTTGATTCTTTATTAATTAATATAGCCATTATTATTTATTCTCCAAATCTTTAAGTGCTTTAACAGCTTTATTAGCAGCTTCCTCTAATGTTGATGCTTCGATATAATTAATTTTACTATCTTTCAAAATTTTCATACCTTCGTCAACATTTGTTCCTGCAAGTCTAATAACTAATGGTTGTGCAATAGTAATTTGACCTAGTGCATCAACGATACCTTGGGCAACCCAGTCACATCTATTGATTCCAGCAAAAATATTAATCAAAATGACTTTAACATTAGGATCTCCGGATATAAGTTTAAACGCTTTAACAAATTTTTCTGGTGTTGCGCCACCACCTACATCTAAGAAGTTTGCAGGCTTGCCTCCAGCTAATTGAATCATATCCATGGATGCCATTGCAAGACCAGCACCATTGATAATATTACCAATATCCCCATCTAAAGCTATATAATTTAAGCCTCTATCCTGAGCATAAGTTTCTTTAGAATCCTCTTGTGTTTTATCTCTAAGTTCTGCAATATGCGGAATTCTATACAAAGCGTTATCATCAAACGACATTTTACAATCTACTGCAAGAATATGATCATCCCCGGTGAGAACTAATGGGTTAATTTCTACCATTGTTGCATCTGAATTAGTGAATGCTTTATAGCATCCTAAAATTGCTGCCGCACATCTTGATATTGCTTTAGCTTCTAGACCCAACGCAAATGCGATTTCTCTTGCTTGGAAGCTTTGCATTCCAACTGCAGCTTCAATTTTTACTCTTATAATTGACTCTGGTTTTTCCTTCGCTATTTCTTCTATACTCATTCCACCTTCTGATGAAGCCACAACCATGATACTTTCCGTACTTCTATCAAAAACTAGCCCAAGATAATATTCCTTTTTTATGTCAGACGCTTCTTCAACATAAATTCTCTGAACCGTTAAACCTTCCGGCCCAGTTTGGTTAGTAACTAAAGTTTTACCAAGCAATGCATTTGCAGCATCAGAGACTTCTTGATGACTTTTACAAACAATAATTCCTCCAGCTTTGCCTCTAGCTCCAGAGTGAATTTGAGCTTTTACTACCCACATATCACCGCCAAGCTCTGTCGCTCTGTCTTTAGCATTTGCCGGACTATACGCTATTCCACCTTTTGGAGTTGCTACTCCAAATTTTGTCAATATTTCTTTTGCTTGATATTCGTGTATATTCATTATTTCTTCGATTGTATTAATTTATTTACATTTATAATATTTTCAGCCATTTTTTCTGACGCTGCATCTATCATTCTTCCGTCTAATTGAGCAGCACCTTTACCTTCAGCGGCAGCCTTTGCTAACTCTTCTATAATCCTATGAGCCTTTTCAACTTCCTGTGCAGGAGGAGAAAATACTGTGTTAGCATGCTCGATTTGAGAAGGGTGTATTGCCCATTTACCTTCAATACCAATAGCGGCACCTCTTTTTGCTGCATTAATATAACCTTCAGGGTCATTGAAGTCACCAAATGGTCCGTCAATTGGTCTTAAGCCATATGCGCGACATGTAGCTACAAGTTTAGCTAATCCATGATGCCATTGATCTCCAGGATAATCTGGGTTTAATCCACCGATTACAACAGTTCTAGCTCTTAAACTAGCAGCATAATCAGCTACTCCGAAATGAAGCGCCTCTAACCTTTTAGATGACTGGGCAATTTCTTCAATATTCACCATTCCTAGAGCAGTTTCAATTAAACATTCTAGCCCAACTTTATTTTTTAACCCTCTTTCTTGTTCAATCTGGTTTACCATACAGTCCACCATATAAACATCACCTTGAACGCCTACCTTGGGTATTAGTAAAGTGTCAACAAATTCACCTGCTTGACACATTATTTCCACGACATCTCTGTACATGTAATGTGTATCTAAGCCATTAATTCTGACAGATATGGTTTTACCATTTCCTCTCCAATCCATTTCTTTAAGGGCCTTTATGACGTTCTCACGCGCTGTTACCTTGTCATTAGGTGAGACTGCGTCTTCTAAATCTAAGAAAATAAAATCAGCTGTGGAATTTAATGCTTTTTCAAACATTTTTGGCGAAGATCCTGGTACGGCTAGTTCGCTTCGTTGGACTCTTGCTCTTGCGTTTTCATAAAATGTATGGCTCATATTTTTATCTCCATATGTGATTTATCATTATAGACTTGATAAGTATGTTGTTTATCTGTTATAACTCGATAAGTTTACGGAAGTATAGAATATTGTCAATGGATTTAGGGAAAAAACCAGTATTTTTAGGTTGTTAATATGGAAAAAGCATTAGAAATTATAGAGCTCAATAAGGTTTACAGAAACAACGTGCGGGCTCTTGAAAATATAAATTTAACTGTAGAAAAAGGTGACCTATTTGCTTTCTTAGGGCCTAATGGAGCCGGTAAATCAACAGTTATAGGAATAATCTCGTCCCTGGTTAGAATTACATCTGGTGACGTATATGTTTTAGGTGAGAATATTAAAAAGAACCCAGATTTTGCAAAGAGAAATATTGGGTTAGTTCCTCAAGAATATAATTTATGTCAGTTTATCCCAATCGAAGAAACAATGATAAGCGTTGCTGGCTATTTTGGAATTAATAGGAAAGATGCTGAAAAAAGAACATATACCCTTTTCAATCAATTAGGAATTTGGCATAAAAGAAAAAATACACCTAGAGAATTATCTGGAGGAATGAAAAGAAGGCTTATGATTGCAAGAGCTCTTATACATAGTCCTAAAATATTAATTTTAGATGAGCCAACTGCTGGAGTGGATACAGAATTACGTCTTACTATGTGGGACTTTTTTCAAGAACTTAATAATCAAGGAGTTACGATTATACTAACAACTCATTACTTGGAAGAAGCCGAAAGATTATGCAAGAACCTTGCAATTATTCATAAAGGGGAAATTATACAAAGATCAACAATGAGTGAAGTCTTTAGTATGAAAAAAAACCACACATACATCATTAAAACATCAGAGCCAATTATGTCTAATATTCAACCTAATGGACTATTTTTTAAAAAGATTGATGAAAATACTTGCGAGGTAACAGTAGACGATAGTGTATCTGTTACATATATAATCAATGAATTAAAAAGCTTTCATCTTAATGTTATAAATATAATAAGTAAAAGGAATAGGCTTGAAGAATTATTTATGGATCTTACTAAAGAGGAAATATCAGTATGAGCAATGGAACCCTTATTGCATATCAAACAATTGTTAGGAAAGAATTTGTAAGATTTGCTCGAATCTGGATTCAAACAATACTTCCATCAGTTATAACTATTTTTTTATATATAACTATATTTGGTAATTTTATCGGGGATAGGATAGGTAATGTAGATAGTTTTCAATATATAGATTACATCATACCTGGTTTAATAATAATGCCCATAATCTCAAACTCATATATGAATGTAGTTGGTTCATTTTATAGTTCCAGGTTTCAAAAGAGTCATGAAGAACTCTTTGTATCTCCTGTTCCAAACTCAATCATTTTACTAGGTTATGTTACGGGTGGTGTTATGAGAGCTTTCGTAGTTGGCTTTGCGGCATATCTGGTAACCACTCTATTTACCAACATACCTATAGCAAATATTGGTTTAGTTATATTATTAACTTTCCTGACAGCATTCTTATTTTCCATCGCTGGATTCATCAATGCAATTTATGCTAAAAGTTTTGATGATATAAATATTGTGACTACTTTTATATTAACGCCTCTTACATATCTTGGAGGAACTTTTTATTCAATCGCTTCCCTCCCGCAGGTATGGCAAAATATATCTGTCTTTAATCCTATTGTTTATATAATCAGTTCATATAGGTTAGCTTTTCTAGGTATCGAAGAAACTAGTTTAGTATTATCTTTATCAATAATAATTTCTTTAATAATTATTTTATTTTTTTCAGCTTTAATGTTATTGTCTCGTGGAACAGGAATAAAAAATTAACTAACTCATAAGTTGGGAAAGTCAGTATACCAATTCTGACGCTGCCCCCGCAACGGTATAATAGCCCGAACGCCAACTAGATGAGATTAACCCAAAAAGCGGTGGATGCTTTTACACTGGGTATAATTACCATAATCATGGTGATTTACTTTGTATATGTATCCCCTCATGCAAGGAGCGATATGTTTAAAACTAAGAAAATATTTACAATAATTACTCTATTATTATTAAGTAATACAATTTATGCGGAATCAAATCTTAATGAAATATTAGTGAGTCCAGGGCAAAGAAGTACAACCATTTTTGACTCACTCAGTTCTGTAGAAGTTATAACTTCAGATGATATACAAGCATTAGGTTATTCAACTGTTGATGAAATCCTAAGTCACTCAAGTTCTATAAGTATTGGAAGCAATGGCGGGCATGGTCAAACTAAATCAATATTTATGAGAGGAACTGAAAGTAATCACACTAAAGTTTTAATAAATGGAGTTTCATTGAATCCTGGAACACTTGGAGTTCCTTCTATACAACATATCTCTGTAGAAATGTTAGATAGGATAGAGATATCAAAAGGTAGTATGTCGACACTATATGGTAGAGATACTATTGGAGGTGTAATCAACATTATAACTAAAAAAAATTTAGGAAATAATAAAGGAAAGATTTATTTGTCAACTGGAAGAGATGAAACTAATAAAATTGGGTTCCAAAAAAACTTTACATATGAAGGCCATGATTTATCAATTAATTATATGAGCGTTGATACAGATGGATATAAAGCTAAGGTCGCTTCAACTAAAAATCATGGTTATGAAAACAAAAATATAGATATTGCTTATAATTTTAGTACTGGTAAAAATGATTTTGGACTTAATTTTTATCAAAGCGATGGTAATGTTGAATATGATAGTTTTGGAAGCAACCTAAACCAGGATCATAAAGATAGTCATTTAAAATTAGTATGGAATAGAAAATATGATACATCAGGATCTAAAATAATATTTATTAAAAAACAAAATAAAATTGATCAAAATGCTTCAGGTGCAACAGACTTTACTCATACCAAGAATAATCAGATTAAGTTTGAAAAAAATTATTATAATTTGCTTGATACTAATACAATCATTGGAGCAATGTATACGGATGAAGCTTTATATGAATCATCATATGGAACAAAATTTAGAAAAAGTAGTTCTATAAATGAATATTATTTACAAACAGAATATTTATCAAAAAACACTTTATATAATATAGGTTCAAGATATATAAACCATAGCATATATGGTAATTTCTTAACGGGTAATTTTAATATTGGATATAACCTAAGTAATAAGTCAAAAATTATCGCAGGGATAGGTAAGGCATTTAGATCTCCTGATGGTACAGACTTATATGGATACGGAGGAAACCCTAACCTAGAACCAGAAGAATCTGTTTCAAAAGAAATATCATTTAAACATAAGTTAAATTCTAATAGTGGAATTATTATCACCTTATTTGACAATAGAATTAAAAATCTGATTGAGTCAGATGGAACGATAATGCAGAATATTAATAAAGCAAAAATTGAAGGATTAGAATTTGGCATATATAACTCTTATGATAAATTTAATTACTCATTTGACTATAGTTATATTAAATCTCAAGATTTAACGAATAATGTTGACTTGTCCAGAAGACCTACTAATAAGTTAGTTAGCAGGGTTAATTACAATCATGATTTAAATAATATCTTAAGTTTAACTACTATATCAGAAACAAAAAGTGATAATTCTATTTATGACACACACCAATTGGGTGGTTATACGAGATTTAATGCAACATTTTTAAGAAAAACTAATAACTATAGCTTTCAATTTAAAATGAATAATATTTTTGACAAAAAATATAGAAAAGCTCATAATTACAACAGCGAAGGAAGATCCTATAGCGCAAGTATATCTAGGAGTTTTTAATAATGAAGGTTAATTTAATAATCCCAATAATTCTTTTTGTCTTACTTGTACTATCAAGAATGATTACTGAGATTCCCAACTTTACAGCCACAATAGCTCTAGTAATGTTTACTGGTTATTTAATTCAGAATAGATTTTTAAGCGTTTTAGTTATATTAGTTTCTCAAGTTGTCAGTGACTTATATTTAGGAATTTATTCATCTATGATATTTGTATACGCTGCATATATTTCTATAGCGCTGCTGAGCCCTATTATAATGAAGAAAATGAATACTAAATCCGTAGTCTTATCGTCAGTTATCTCGCCATCAATATTTTTTATTATAAGTAATTTTGGTGTATGGCTAATAGGTTCAACATATACTTTTAATCTATCTGGTCTGATAGCATGCTATGCAGCTGGTATTCCATTCTTTGATGAATCATTAATATCAACTGTTTTATTTGCGCTTACAATATTCTCAATAATGAAGCTAATAACGAAAGAAACAAAAGAGATTATTTTTATTAAAAAATAATCTCTTTTTTTGATATTAAAATTTTAACTGACCGCCAACCTTATATTCTGTCACACGTGTCTCAAAAAAGTTTTTCTCTTTTTTAAGATCCATGATTTCAGACATCCATTCAAATGGATTTTTAGCACCAGGATACTGTTCTGGCAAACCAATTTGAACAAACCTTCTATTAGCAATAAATTTTATATATTCCTCGCAAAGAACTGCATTCATACCTAGAATAGGTTTTGGCATTGTATCGTAAGCATACCTTGTCTCAAGTTCTACTCCAGTCTTAATTAACTCTATCATTTCAGCTTGAAATTTTTCTGTCCATAAATCAGGATTTTCTAGTTTTATTTGATTAATAACATCTATTCCAAAATTCATATGCATAGACTCATCTCTAAGAATATACTGAAATTGCTGTGCCACGCCAGTGAGTTTGTTTCTTCTGCCCATAGATAATATTTGAGTAAAACCTACATAGAAAAAGATGCCTTCAAACACTACATAAAATGCAATTAAATCACGAAGAAGTCTTTGGTTATTTTCTAATGTTCCGGTTTTAAAAAATGGATCGCCAAGACTTTGAGTGAATGGTAATGCCCATTCTGCTTTTGTTGCAACAGCTGGTACTTCTCTATACATATTAAAAATTTTACTCTCATCTAGTCCAAGGGACTGTACACAATACGTATATGCATGAGTATGTATAGCTTCTTCAAAAGCCTGTCTCAATAAGTACTGTCTACACTCAGGATTGGTAATATGCTTATATACAGCTAACACAAGATTGTTAGCTACCAGTGAATCAGCAGTCGAAAAAAATCCTAGATTAACTTCAACTATTTTTCTTTCATCTTCAGTAAGTCCTTTTGGATCTTGCCAGAGTTTAATATCATCATGCATTGGGACCTCTTCAGGCATCCAATGATTTGCTGAACCATCTAAATATTTCTGCCATGCCCAGTCATATTTGAATGGTACTAGCTGATTCAGATCAGCTCGACAGTTAATAATAGCTTTATCATCAACCTCTATTCTTCCAGCACCTATTTCTAGATCCTCTATGCCTGTAGCTCCTTCATGGGCTATTTCATTATTTAAGCTAGTATCTTTTTCTACTACAGGAATTGCTTTAGCTACCTCTGGTTTATTTAAAGCTTCGTTTATCGGATCATCCCAGTTATACATTTTTATTACCCCTAGTTTTCATTAAATATCCCCATATGTTATATCCCCATGTGTTCATGAGTGTTCTATTTTTTTTAAATTGTAATTCTTCATTATTACGTCTTCTATCTGAAAAACTATATACAGTAAGAAGTATTATGATTGTCAGTATTGAAGCAATATATATCATTGGCATGCCTCACAATCTGGTTCATCAATTAAACACTGCTTAACTTCAGCTGAACTACTTACAGCATTTAATTTTGACCCAACATTATCAGACGTACTTTTCTCAACATGTGTTGCGCCCAAAGATCTTAAATAATAAGTTGTTTTCAAACCTCTAATCCATGCAAGCTTATAAGCACTATCAAGTTTTTTCCCATCTGTATCAGGAATATATAGATTTAGAGACTGTGACTGATCTATCCATTTTTGTCTTCTAGCCGCGGCTTCTACTAGCCATCGTGTATCTATTTCAAAACATGTTTGATAAATTGATTTTAAATTATCTGGTACTCTACTAATTGAAGCAAGCTGTCCATCAAAATATTTTAAATCTTTAATCATTACTTCATCCCAAATATTTGCATCTTTAAAATCTTTAATTAAATAAGGATTGATTACAGTAAACTCTCCTGAAAGATTCGATTTAACATACAAATTCTGATAGGTCGGCTCAATTGATTGTGCTACTCCGCATATATTTGAAATTGTTGCAGTGGGAGCAATAGCTAAACTATTAGAATTTCTCATTCCATTTACTTTAATCTCTTCTCTTAAAGTATCCCAGTCCAGCGTTTGATCCATATTAACATCTAGATATTTTCCACGCACTTCTTTGAAATTTCTCAAACTATCTATAGGTAAGATCCCTTGGCTCCATAGTGAACCATCAAACGTTTGATAAGGACCCCTTTCTTTTGAAAGTTCCATAGATGAGCGAAGCGCAAAGTAACTAATTTGTTCCATGCTTTTATCAGCAAAATCCACGGCTTCTTCTGATGCGTATGGAATTCTTAATTTATATAATGCATCTTGAAAACCCATTAACCCTAAACCAACAGGTCTATGTCTCGCGTTTGATGTTTTTGCTTTTTCTACACTATAATAATTATAGTCAATTACATTATCTAACATTCTCATTCCAGTACGAATTGTTTTTTCAAGTTTCTTAACGTTAAGCTTCTTATTTTCATCAATATGAGCTGCTAAATTAACAGAACCTAAATTACACACAGCAATTTCATCCTTAGATGTATTTAAAGTAATCTCTGTGCAAAGATTAGATGAGTGAACAACTCCAACATGTTGTTGGGGTGAACGTAAATTACATGGATCTTTAAATGTGATCCATGGATGACCTGTTTCAAATACCATGCTCAACATTTTACGCCATAAATCAACAGCTTTGAGTCTCTTGAAATTAGTTATTTTTCCTTCATCTGCATGTCTTTCATATTCTTCATATTTCTTTTCAAATTCTAAACCAGTCAAGTCATGAAGTTCTGGGCAATCATGTGGAGAAAATAGTGTCCACTCTAAATCATTATGAATCCTCTTCATGAATAAATCTGGTATCCAGTTTGCAGTATTCATGTCATGAGTTCTTCGTCTATCATCACCCGTATTTTTTCTTAATTCCATGAACTGCTCAATATCTAAATGCCATGTTTCAAGATAAGCGCACATTGCTCCTTTCCTTTTCCCGCCCTGATTGACGGCAACAGCAGTATCGTTTGCTACTTTTAAAAACGGTATAACACCTTGGCTCTGGCCATTGGTTCCTTTAATGTGTGATCCTAATGCTCTGACTTGCGACCAATCGTTACCTAGACCGCCAGCAAATTTTGATAACATTGCATCATCACTTATTCCTTCAAAAATCCCCTTAAGGTCATCTGGAAATGTTGACAGGTAACAAGACGATAACTGAGGTCTTAAAGTTCCAGAGTTAAATAATGTTGGCGTACTACACATAAAGTCAAAAGATGAAATCAAGTTATAAAATTCAACAGTTCTCTCTTCTCTTTTTTCTTCATTAATGGCTAAGCCCATTGCTACTCTCATAAAGAAAGCCTGAGGTAATTCAAATCTCTTTTCTCTATGATGGATAAAGTATCTATCATATAAAGTTTGAAGCCCTAGATAAGTAAAAGCTAAATCTCTGGATGGATCAATATGTTTAATAATATACTCTAAGTCATAGGTTAGTAATTCTTTATCAACCAATTCAAGCTCAACAGCTCTTCCTAAATATGATTTAAAATATTCGGGGTAAGATTTAGACATCTCTTTGATAGTTGGAGTATTCTTATCAACATTTAAAAATGATAAAGCCTCTTCATATAGATTACTTAAAAGTAATCTTGCAACCACATAAGAATAATTAGGATCTTTCTCTATCAAAGGTCGTATAGAAATTAATATTGAACTTGATAAATCTTCTTTTTTAATTCCATCGTAAATATTTTTATCTATGAGATCAAATACGGTTTGAGCTGAAACATCTTCGACGCCAAAGCATGCTTCTTCAATAATTAACTTAAGTCTGACAAGGTCCAAAGCTTGAGTAGAACCATCTTCGTTTAACACACCTTTAGTTATAGGTAAGTCTTCTGCTTTTTCAGTTTTATTTTGACTTCTAGCCTGACTTCTCTCTTCTCTATATAGTACATAAGATCTTGCAACGTCTTGATAGCCTGCTCGCATAATAGCAAGCTCAACTTGATCTTGAATATCTTCTATATGTATGACGCCACCTTCAGGAAATCTTCTTTTTATTGCAGAATTAACTCTTTGTGCCAAAGATTCTACTTCATTATGTATTCTTGTTGACGCTGCCGCACTACTTCCTTCCACGCTTAAAAAAGCTTTGGTCATCGCTATAGAAATTTTATCTAAATCAAAGGAAGTTACTTTGCCATTCCTTCTCATCACTCTATATTTGCCAGGTATAGGAGACAAACTTGACGTGTCTGTTACTGTTTCTTTTTCCGTAAGTCCGGAGAGGCTATTATTCTGTAATTCTTCTTTCATTTTTATTATTTTCCTTAAATTCGTCCTGTGTGGAGATTAAATTATAACACTAATTATTGTGGTTGTAATTATATTGAAACACAATATGTTGTGTTTTTTTTGTTTACAAGCTGTGGATAAGGTGTTAATTAAAACACATAAGATTTTAGCGATATACTAATATAATGCCTACATCATAAGCGTTGCAATGCCTAGCAAAGAAATGAACCCAACGATGTCGGTTATGGTTGTTAAAATGACACCGCCAGCTAAAGCAGGATCTATTTTAAGTTTAGATAAAATCAGCGGAAGACTAACTCCGCTTATAGCTCCTATAATTAAATTTATCATTAAAGCAGAGGCAATCACGATCCCTAAAAAAATACTGTTAAACCAAAGATAGACTGCAAGCGCAACCACGGTTGACCATAAGATTCCATTTAATACACCTATCGAGGCCTCTTTAATAATTAATAATCGTGAATTTGAACTACCTATCTGATCAAGAGCTTGAGATCTGATCACGAGTGCCAGACTCTGCATTCCTGCAATGCCTCCCATGCTTGCAACAATTGGCATTAGTATGGCTAATGCTACTACTTTCTCAATAGTTGCCTCAAAAAGTCCTATTGCAGCGGCAGCTAGAATTGCAGTTAATAAGTTTGCTCCTAACCATAAAGATCTTCTTTTTGTACTTTGAAATATTGGCGCAAAAATATCATCGTCTTTGTTTAAACCGGCCATATTTAAAACAGAATCATCAGCTTCTTCTCTGATGACATCAACTACATCATCAATTGTTATTCTTCCGAGTAATATTCCATCACGGTCTACTACCGCTGCAGAAATTAAATCTGCAGTTTCAAATATTCTTGCAACTTCATGCTGGTTTAAGTAGGGATCAATAATATTAGCATCCTTAATCATAATATCAGATATGAGCGTTCCAGTATTTGCAACCAATAAGTCTTGAATTGATACAAAACCAAAATACTTATTCATCATATCTGTAACAAAAACAATGTCTGTTTGATCTGGTAATTTTTTAAGCCTCCTTAAATACTTAAGCAATACTTCTACCGTTACACTTGGTCTAATATTGATAGTATCGGTATTCATAAGGCCACCCGCACTATCGTCAGGAAATGACAATACCTTTGATAATCTATCTTGATTTTGCTTATCTAAGCTTTTAATAGTTTTCTTGATTAAGTTTTTTGGAAGTGATTGTATAATATCGGCCAAATCATCAGTATCTAAATTCTGCGCAATCAACGCTAAAGCTTCTGGGCCATCTTGATCAATTAATTCATCCAAAAGATAAGTTCTAATTTCTTCAGTGAGTTCAGCCAAAGTCTCACCTTTATTCTCATTAGAAACAAGTTTCCAAATTAGCTCACGCCTATTTCGAGGAGAGCTTTCTATAACATCAGCAATCTCAGATGGGTATAATGAATTTAAAAGATTTCGGGCTTTAAGAATGGCTCCGCTGTCTAATACCTCGGAAAGGTCATCAAGAGTGATATGTTTATCAATTTTTTTATTCTCTGCATCCATTCATACATTATCTACCGATTGATATGACATTCCAAATTTTATTTAGATGATAAAGATCAATAGTCTAAAAAAATGTATGCTGATAATTGATATGAGGGATATGATTTTTAGAAATCGTGTCGTAGACCAATCATAGTTGAGTTAATGTCACCATTGCTCCCGTCACCCGATCCTGCATCACTTGATGAGTGTCCTATATAAATTCTAGATGATTTTGATAACTTGTATTGCATTCCAATATTGTAGCCATCTCTATCATACGTTGAACCTTCGGATGCACTGCTTTCACCATAAGAATATTGAAGCGTCATTAGGCCTGACTTGTACTGAATACCATACCAGTCAACTTCACCATCAGCATTACCGCCAGTAAAGAGTTTACTATCTAGGCCAACATCTTCATTCATGTACCAAACTTTTACTTTACGTTTACCTTCAAGTTTGAAAGTTTTAGTTAAAGTAAATTTCTCATTATAGTTTTGATTACCAGCACCAGTAACACTGTTATCTTTATTTCTTGCATAGACAACATCAAAGCCTGGGATAAAGAAGTTTTTATACTCTATACCAATTCCAGTATCTTTATTAGTAACAGTATTTATTTGTTCTCCTAGTCCATAAATCGCGGCAAATTTAAAATCACCTGATTTAAGTTCATAGTACATAGATTCTCTCCAGTAAGAGCTATGAGACATTGATCCTTGAGATATCATGCGTGTATCACGTGCCTGTGAAATTGTATCGTGTAAGATATCATGCTTAGCCATAAATTTATAAGGTGATTCCACAGAACCAAATTTAAATTGACCGAAAGGAGTTAGCATCCCTAACCACCCTTGTTTCAAACTGAAAGTACGACAATCTCTTGCGTCATTGCAAGAAGTTGATGAGTCAGATGTAGAAGTTCCATCGCCTAAATCTATTGCATATTCAACTTTATAGTTGAGCGCATATCCATTCCCAATTAATGATTTACCCTTTACACCAAATCTACCCATTCCTTCATTATCTCGTATAGATGAAACTTTATTATTACTACTTGTTGAGTCATCTGAATTATCATATTGGACCCAAAGTCTTCCATAAAATCTGATATCTGATGAATTTTTCTTATCTGCAAATGTTAAATTAATACCAAAAACCAAATATATCAAAAATATAACAATATAGGATTTGTTTAATAGTCTGTTATAAGCCATTAGGTAGTATTATTTGATGGATTATTAGTACGATCGCAACACTTGCTCCTAAGCCAAACATCATCTTGCCAAAGTCTTTTGCAATAATTGGAAAAACATATTTAAACTTATAGTTCTCAATTACAGATGAAATTGCTAATTCTCGTCCAGTTAATAATCCGACAAATACCCATGTAGTAGACATTGGTAAATCGTTAAGTTCTTTGAAAAAGAATAGAATAAAAGCATAAACTAGGTTAATGATTGTTGAAGATCTTGCAAATCTAGTTCCATGTTTATTTATCACGACTTCCTGAATACGACCACCACCCGTATAAAACACATATCCAAGTATGGCAACGCTTGAAATAAGAACCATCATCAAGTCACCTACCATTAACTGTCTAGGCAAAAACACTGCAATATTCGCCATATCATGCTGCAACCATGCAAACCATAGCCATCCGCTAGTTACCCATTGTCCTACTCTCCAAAATTTTACATGTTCGGGATGATCTTGTTTTTCATTTATATATCGTTCTAAAACTACCCAAATTACATATGCTGCTAGTGCAGCAACACCATAACCAACGATAGATTTCATGAGCACTTTTTCGAGCACAGTAAATGAAGCAAATGCTGAAAGAACCAAGAAAGTTGTAGATACAGGAATACCTTTTCGAGTCAAAAGCAATAAAATTGCTGGAGCCATAGCATGGTACCACTGAACTTCTTGAAAAGGAATTCTCGTTAATCTTCCATATGAAATATCACCATCATAGTTAACCCATCCATATACTATGGTAAAGACCATCATTATTGAAGCTGCGATCCATAGCGTATACCATTTAAAATGAGCTTTATTAGAAGCTAAGAAAGTACCTAAGGTCTGGATTGAATCATTTGCTATTACTGAATAAGCGGCTAAGAGAAAACCGACATACATATATATTAAACTAAGTTCCATACCCCATCCTTCCTATAAAAATTTAATATCTATCCTGATTTCTTCTGTCACACAAATAATAATTTATTCGAAGATATTGTAAAGATATTTTTTGTTAAAGTTTTGTTAAGGTTATATCTATAAATTTTCACAATTTTTATACTCAATCGCATAACCAAAAGATCTTGCGGTTCTTATTTTCATTTTACAAAAAATATTAGGTTTAAGAGCTTTTCTTAATTCGCTCATATGTACATCTATAGCTCTATGACCTATCTTTACCTTGTTACCCCAAACAGAACCTATGATCCCTTCGCGTGAAAAGACTATGTCTGGATTCTTTATAAGGAATTCTAAAATTTTATATGCTTTGGGGGATATATTCATCTCTTTATTACAGCAGTAAGCTCGACGAGACCCGTTGTCTATCTTGAGATCCTTCCACTCTGTGTATCTTTCAGTATTTTCAATCAAAATACTATGTTCTTCTTCTACCATGAACATTCTCTTGTATTGTTGCTCTTCTAAACGCATGTTATCATTCCATAAACTTTAATAAAACAAAAAAATGACAAATATATTAATTCATAAATCAGCTAAATATATTGACGAGGATTTAGACTACTATTGCTCTGATACCCGTGATAAACACAATATGATTAAACCACAAGGTGACATCATTAGTCTCACCTGTGATTCTAAAGTTTTTAGGTCTTCCCCTACAAATAATGAGATTTCTTCTGTATATTACCCTTTTGCAAAAGGCAGCTTTCATCGTATTTATTTAGGGATAAGTTTTCCATTATTTGCTAATAATTGGGGGGCTTCGTTTTTAAGACATCTGATGTACTTAGTAGATTCAGATGGATCTGTAATACTTCCTGTTTATGCAGAAAGACAAGGGGTTGAAAAAAATTACTGGTCTAGGAGCTCACTCGAGGTAATGTTTCAGAGTAGACAAAAATGGTGGGGTATGAGTAATATTTGGGCTGAGAATGACGGGGTTATGTCAATGAGAATTGGTAAAAAACAGCCTCCTAAGAAAAATAGTTCATTAAATTATTTCTTAGAAAATAGCTCTGATAGCAACATAGATATGCAAGATGTTAGTCGACATCACTCGAATGGAATTATTAGTGCCATCGTCGAACAAATTATAATAAATTATTTTGGTCGCACTAAATCTGTAACCTTTTGTGATATTGGAGGAGATGGCCTTCTGTCTTCAGAGATATTAATGAGTGATTATATTAACGTAACTCATTCAACTGAAATCACTAGCGAAGACTTTAATGTAACCAACATGAAGAAATATTTGCCGGATAATTTAAAAAGCAAGTTAAGCATAAATTCTTATAAAAATAATCAAATAGAATTTAATGGCCAATATAGTGTTATTAGTATGATGAATATCTTGAATGACATGGCAGATAAGGAAAAAATAAATCTTATTGTGAATGCGTTTAATGGTTTGGCTAATAATGGAGTATTAATCATTCAAGATAAGTCGTTTAATAATACTAAATTTACAGAAGATCTATTCTCTAGCTTACCTAACACATTTGAACATTCTCAGTATTCATCAATAGTTGCCACTAAACATAATGAAAAAATAAATATAGCTCATTATTCAGATATTATTCTTAATGAATTGAAATCTGAAAATAGTACTAGAAATGATGTTATTAATATTTTACAAAAAAATGAATAGCCAAAATATCTCACTTGAAAATATCTTAAATACAATAAGTAGCGTTATATGGGGGCCAATGACTCTCATTTTGTTATTAGCAGTAGGAATCTATTTAACTTTTGGCTTAAAGGGATTCCCTTTTTTTAATTTAGGGTATGGGTTTAAATCCTTATTTAAAAAATCACAGGATGAGGATGACGGGGAAATATCTTCCTTTGACTCACTAATGACAGCATTATCTGCAACTGTGGGTACAGGAAATATTGCAGGAGTAGCAACAGCTATTTTTTTGGGTGGACCTGGAGCTATTTTTTGGATGTGGGTTACCGCCCTCTTTGGAATGGCAACTAAATATGCAGAAGCATTTCTTGCAATTAAATATAGAGAGAAAAATGCTTTGGGAAATTATGTTGGCGGCCCCATGTATTATATTAAAAATGGCTTAACAAAAAAATATCATTTCTTAGCTTACTTATTTGCATTTTTTGGAATGATAGCTGCATTTGGAATTGGTAACAGCGTACAGTCTAACTCAGTCGCACAAGTACTCTCTATAGAATTTGGGGTGTCTAAAATAATTATAGGATCAGTAATAGCCATATTAGTTGCATTAGTGATATTTGGCGGTATTAAAAGCATAGGTAGAGCAGCTTCTAGTTTAGTACCTACAATGGCACTCATATATATCGTTGGAGGGCTGTTTATAATTTTTACCAACATTTCTCTGATTCCTGAAATATTTTTATTAATTATAAATTCAGCCTTTACATCTACAGCTGCAACTGGAGGTTTTGCAGGAGCTTCTATATGGATGGCAATTAGATTTGGAGTTTCAAGAGGTATCTTTTCTAATGAAGCTGGATTGGGTAGCTCTCCTATAGCGCATGCAGTTGCGAAAACAAATAATCCAGTAAAACAAGGATCAGTATCTATGCTTGAGCCGTTAATTGATACTTTATTAGTTTGCACGATAACAGCATTTGTAATTTTAATTAGTGGCACATGGTTAACCGGTACAAATGGAGCTGCTTTGACTACAATGGCATTCAGTCAAGGGCTTCCTCTGTTTGGGAAGTATATTGTGGTAATAGGGTTAGCGCTTTTTGCGTTTAGTACAATTATTGGATGGAGTTATTATGGAGAAAAATGTGCTGAATTTCTATTCGGGTCATCAGTTTCTAATTTATACAGAATATTATGGATAATAGTTATACCTATAGGCGCCACTACTGAATTAAATTTAATTTGGTTAATTGCAGATATCATGAATGGTTTAATGGCATTACCAAACCTAATTGCATTGATACTACTGAGTCCAATTATTTTTAGCACTACCAAAGAGTATTTTAAAAATAATGAGGATTGATAAAATAGATAAGAAATTACTGAGCCAACATATCAAATCTGCATTAACAGAAGACAACTGCAATAATGATATTACATCGGCATTATTAAATACAAAAAAAGTTTCGGCAAAATTAATCTTTAAAGAGCCTGGTATTCTGTGTGGGAAAAAATGGGTTGATGAAGTTTTCAAAGCGATAGATTCCAATGTTAAAATCAAATGGTACTTTAATGATGGAGATAGTATTTGTAAAGGGGAAAATGTAGGAATTATTTCTGGAAATATTAAATCTATACTGAAAGGTGAAAGAACAGCCTTAAATTTCTTGCAAACATTGTCTGGTGTTTCTAGTTTAACCAAAAGATATCAAGATAAGATTAAGAATAAGGATATCAAAATATTATATACGCGAAAAATTCTTCCAGGTTGGAGATATGCTATTAGTTATGCATGTCAAATAATGGGTTGTTATGCACATAGAAAAAACCTTTCGGAATCAATCTTAATAAAAGAAAATCATTTAAAGGCTATTGATGACCCTGAAGAATTTATCAGAAAGGCTAAAAAATTAAAAAAACTTATTATAGTTGAAGCAAAAACACTTCGTGAGGTAGCTATTTTTAAAAATTTAGAGGTAGACCGAATACTCTTAGACAACTTTTCAATAATTAAACTAAAGAAGGTATTAGCTATAACCAAAGGGGTTCCTATTGAAGTTTCAGGAAATATCAATCTTGCTAATATCAATAAATATGCCATTAAGGGCATTTCTTTTATATCTATAGGCTCAATAACAAAAAATATTAAAGTTATAGATATCTCATTACTCATACAGTGATCATGGTTAAATTCTAATATTCTATATATAATAGGATATGGCCGAACCAGCAAAGAAGTATAATCAAAAAAACCATCTCATCATAATTTTTGTGAGTATTTTTGTGTTTTGGTTTATATTGTCAGGATTGATAGCACCCCTCATGTTGTTTTTAGGTTTGGTTTCAACAGCTTTTGTGATCTATATAATGAATAGAATGGACTTGATTGATGAGGAAATTAGTTTTCATAACTTTAGTGCTAAAGGCTTATTACTTTATATTCCATGGTTGTTTAAAGAAATTATAATTTCAAATATAAAAGTTTGTTTATATATAGTTATCCCGAATAGAAAAATTAATCCTCAAATTATTAAGATTAAATCATCTCAAATATCTGACCTAGGACATGTTCTTTATGCTAATTCAATAACCCTAACTCCAGGAACAGTCACAATTGATGTCGATGGAGATACATTTACAGTACATACCCTGGATGATCAGTTCAAAGAGTCTCTGGAATCAAATGAAATGGATAGAAAGATAAAATCTACAGAAAAAAACTATCTGCCAAGCGAGGAGAAAGATGTCTGAAATTAGTATGCTAGCTATTCTCATACTATCTATTGCTCTCGTTATTTCTATTATTAGATTTATTACGGCAAATGAGATTTATACAAAAATATTAACAGTCAACCTAATTGGAACCAAAATTGTTCTTCTTATCCTGTTAGTCGGCACAGTTTCTATTGAGAAAGACTTTACTGATATTGCTATGGTGTATGCGCTAATTAATTTCATCTCTACTATAGTTATACTAAAATATTATGAAGATAAAGAGGCGTCTAAGTGAGTATAATAATTAGTATTTTATTAATAGTCGGAGTTATAGTAGCGTTAATAGGTACCATAGGTTGCTTTAGATTTGATAATTTTCTTGCTAGAACCCATGCAGCTTCAGTTGTAGATACATTTGCAACTTTACTGATAATATTAGGACTAATGTTTCATTATGGATTCTCATTATTTAGCTTAAAATTATTACTGATATTAGTATTCTTATATATAACTGGCAGCACAGCTATTCATGCTTTAACTCAAGCATTTTTAAAACACTCTAAGACCAATGGGGAAATAAAATAATTATTATATTCTTATACTTGCTACTAACAATTCTTATAGCTATTGCTATCTACATAATGTTTGTTAAAAATTTATTTTCAGCAATTATGGCAACAACTATTTTCAGTCTTATATCTGCTCTTATTTTTTTATTATTAGACGGCGTAGATGTTTCTTTAACAGAAGCTGCTGTTGGTGCTGGAATATCTACAATTTTATTTTTAAGTACTTTGAAGCATACGGATGTTATGGTAAAGAAATCTAAAACTCCTTCTTTTCCATTAATAGTATTATTTTTATTACTACTAGGTTTGCTAAGTTTCGCAGTATCTGATTTACCAGAATTTGGTAAATTTAACCAAACATCAAATTCACAAGTTAGTGAATATTATATTAATAAATCTAAAACAGAGATGGGTGTTCCTAATGTTGTAACATCTATTTTAGCTGGCTACAGAGGGTTTGATACACTTGGGGAAGTTGTTGTAATATTTATTGCTGGGATATCAGTCTTAGGAATATTAAGAAAAAGAAAGAGTAATTCATGAGACATCATATAATTCCCAGAATAGTCACTAAGCTACTGATTCCTGTAATTTTATTATTTGGTTTATATATACAATTCCATGGCGACTTCTCAGCAGGCGGAGGATTTCAAGCAGGGGTAATATTTGCAGCAGGTTTTATTTTATATAATATTATTTTTGGGTTAGATATTGGCAAATCAATCCTAAGTGTTAATACTTCAAAATCTTTAATGGCTTTAGGTGTAATTTTATATCTTGTGGTTGGTTTCTTAGGTATCTTACTTGGTGGTAATTTTTTAGAATATAACTATTTATCAAATACGCCAATAAATGGTCAGCTTCTAGGAATATTCCTAGTTGAGCTGGGAGTGGGTTTAACTGTCAGTAATGTAATGGTTTTAGTGTTTTATTCATTTAATGATATTAGCGAGGAAAAATAATGCTATTCGTACTTAATATGATTTTATTTCTTCTAGGTTTATTCATAATAATCCGAGAATCAAATTTAATTAAAAAGGTAATTGGTTTAAATATATTTCAGTCTTCAGTATTTATCTTTTACTTAATTATAAGTAAAGTTGATGGCGGAATCCCTCCAATTCTGAATGACGATCAATTAATCTACTCTAATCCTTTGCCTCATGTCTTAATCCTTACAGCAATTGTTGTTGGTATTGCGACAACAAGCCTTGCTCTTGCTTTAATCATTAAGGTTAAACAAAAGTATAATTCAATAGAAGAACATGAACTGGATAAGATATAAAAAATGAATCAGTTACCAGTATTAATTATAGTATTACCTCTATTAATTGCTCCAATACTATTACTTGTCAGAGATAATAGGTATGTCTATAATTTAAGCCTAGGCGTATCTTTCTTGAATATTTTTCTGATACTAATACTCTTCCAAGATGTTTATCAGAATGGGAATATACTATATGAACTTGGCTCATGGAAAGCACCTATTGGTATTAGATTAAACGCTGATTTACTATCATGTTACTTTCTTTTGCTTATCAATTTTATGGCTTTCATATGTTTGATAGCTGGAAATAAGACCATAAAATCACAAGTAGAAGACGATAATATACATTTATTTTATATTGCTTGGCTACTTTGCAATGTTGGATTTTCAGGTATCGTTCTCACAAATGATATATTTAACTTATTTGTTTTTTTAGAAATTTCTTCACTTGCCAGTTATTTTCTTATATCCCAAGGTAATTATAAAGCTTCCAGTCTTGCAGCTATACAGTATTTATTTATTGGAAGCATTGGCGCGGTATTTATATTATTTGCAATCGGCATTTTATATGTAAATACAGGTACTCTGAATATGACGGATCTATCAAATAAGATAGGGAATGGCAGTATCTCGCTTTCTATGTCTCTTTCCATAGCTATGTTTCTCATAGGTGTCGGTATTAAAACAGCTCTATTTCCACTGCATGGTTGGCTAATAAGAACATATTCGTATGCCCCGTCTATAATAGTTTCATACTTTTCAGGGACATCTACTAAAATAGGCATTTATATTTTACTTAGAGTATTTTTAGATATATTCAACTCAATAAATCCATTAGAGTATTATAATCTTGCCCAGCTCGTTTTATTTTTATCACTCATAGGGGTTTTATTATCAACTTTATATGCTATCAAACAAAATGAAATTAAAAAAATGCTAGCCTATTCAAGTGTTGCTCAATTAAGTTATATAATCATAGCAATAATGCTATTAACCCCAGATGGATTAACAGCATCCCTCATACATGTATTTAATCACTCAATCATCAAAACTGGGCTATTTTTAGTGGTTACTATTTTATTTATAAATAATAAAAACGTGAGTATAGATGACTTCTCAGGACTAGGAGAGAAATATCCATTACTCATGTCAGCTTTCGTAATATTATTACTTGGTTTAATAGGGTTGCCGTTAACATCTGGATTCATAAGCAAATGGTATTTAATTTCAGCAATACTTCAATCTGATTATTGGTATATTAGTGGCATTATACTGATCACCTCTTTCATGACATTCTTTTATGCCTGGCTATTAATTGAAAAGATTTATTTTTCTGCGAGGCTCAATCATGATGCTTCAGTAGCAACAAGTTATCAATTGCTATGTGTTTACTTTCTAGCTGCTTTAACGATATATCTTGGTGTTGATACATCATTAACTTTTGGCATTTCCGAACAAATATCAAATAATTTTTATAGTACTATAAATCAATGAGTATTTTATTATCACATATTCTGTTTCTAGCTTTTGGTATAGTAATTATTTATCTGCTTAGAAAAGAAGCCTTTACCGGTATGATTTCTATATTCATAAGTCTCGCATCTCTTGTATATGCTTTATACATAATCAGCATACAAGATATCTTGATTAATCAAAAAACTGATATAGTTAATATTATTCCAGGAATCCCATTATCATTTAGCTTAGATTATTTAGGTGTAATCTTTCTAGTTATCTCAAATGGACTATGGCTCATGGTATCTATTTTTTCAGAAAGATATCTAGAATTGAATAAGTACCAAAACAAACCAAAGTTTTATATATTTTTTACACTATCAATGCTAGCTACCAATGGGATTATCTATTCATCTAATTTATTAACTACTTTTGTTTTTTATGAAATATTGACAATTGCTACATATCCACTTGTAACATTCAAAGGTGACAAAAAATCAATTATAAATGGTAAGAAATACTTATACTATTTACTCGGAACATCCATAATATTTTTCTTACCAGCAATAATATTCACCTATATATTGACTGGGACTTTAGACTATAAAGTTGGCGGTATATTCACTAGTTATAATAATATTGCCATATACATTCTTGTCATTTTATATTTATTTGGAATTGCTAAATCTGCAGTCATGCCATTTCATAAATGGTTACCATCTGCAATGGTTGCGCCAACACCAGTGAGCGCACTACTTCATGCTGTGGCTGTAGTTAAATCTGGAGTATTTATAATGTTAAAGGTTTTTTTATTTATATTTGGAATAGACGTATTGACACAGAGTGGTGCAAATATAATTATTATACTCTTTGCATCATTTACAATTATATCGTCATCCTTTATTGCTCTAAACCAAGATAATATTAAATTACGCTTAGCATATTCAACTATTGGTCAATTGTCATATATAGTTTTAGCTACGGCAATCTTGGCGCCATATTCTATTTTAGCTGCCGTTCTTCATTTGATATTTCATGCTTTAGGAAAAATAATGCTATTCCTTTCTGCAGGCATTATTGCAACACAAACAGGTATTAAAAATGTTAGTGAAATGAATAACCTTTCTTCAAAATTACCTATTACTTGTCTACTAATGACTATCGGTGCACTTATCATGATTGGTTTACCTCCAACAATTGGATTTATTAGCAAGTGGTATTTATTACTCGGTATTATGGAATCAGAAAATTTATACTTGCTTGCTGTAATTGTCTTAAGCACATTACTTAATGCGAGTTATTATTTTCCAATGATTTATAAATCATATTTTGAAAAAGCAAAATTTGACTACAAAAGCCCTAGTTGTGAAGATATGCCTCTAGCCTTCCCGGTGATTATTGTTGGCTTTATCGCAGTAATTCTTTTTTTCAAAACTGATTTTATTATAAAATTTATTACAGAGAATATTATTTAACATGAATGATA
>Ga0209091_10000201_pt1 | contig 58653 bp, 55 predicted proteins | sample ArcticOcean_MG_C_6_FD_187438 | JGI IMG/M metagenome (GOLD analysis project Ga0209091, IMG submission 187438) | Marine microbial communities from western Arctic Ocean - ArcticOcean_MG_CB8_128 (SPAdes) (version 2) | ecosystem: Environmental > Aquatic > Marine > Oceanic | place: Arctic Ocean...
TTTATTTGTATTTTAAATATTCATTAATTCTAATATTATTTTTATTCTTTTTTTCTCATTTATTATTTTTTTTTTCCTAAAAAGATTAATATTTTCACAAATAAAATTACTCATAATTTGTATATTTTACATATAAAATATATAATTTTAATTTGTTTTAAATCATAATTAAATGCTAAAATATATTTTTATCCTTTTATTATTTTATAAAATAATTTAAATCTATCTAAATAATTTAATCTAATCAAATAATATTTAGGATTATGTCAAAATCTCAAGAACTCCTTTTAACTGAAAACCCAAATCGGTTTGTAATGTTTCCACTCACAGACAAGAGCATATGGGATATGTATAAAAAACAAATGGATTGTTTCTGGCGCGCCGAAGAAATTGATTTATCACAAGATATGACCGATTGGAAAAAATTAAACGATGATGAGAGACATTTCATTAAAATGATTTTAGCCTTTTTTGCTGCAAGTGACGGTATTGTTTTGGAAAATTTGGGTATGCGATTTTTAAGCGAAGTACAGCTGCCGGAAGCTCGCGCTGCATATGGGTTTCAATTAATGATGGAAAATATTCATTGTGTTTCAACAACTACTAAAATATTAACCGACGATGGTTATTATAATATTGGTGAATTAGAAAATAAATTTGTAAATGTTTGGAATGGGGAACAATTTTCTAACGTTCAAATAAAATATACTGGAAATCAATCATTATATAAGGTAACATTATCAAATGGTATGGAATTAGATTGTACAGATGGTCATAAATGGTTAATTAGAACAGGAAATCAAAAACACCCCGAAAGATGTAAAATGGAAAAAATAGAAACAAAAAATTTAAAAAATGGTTACGTATTAACTGATTTTGAATTACCTATAATAAAATGTAAAGATCCAAATGAATTTAAAAATCCATATATACACGGTTTTTTTTGCGGAGATGGTTCTTATTGCAATAATTATCCAACTATTTATTTATATGACGAGAAAAGAAAATTATTGCCGTATTTTGATGCAAAAAGTATACAAAAAAAGAAAAACCCTATTAGATTTTATATTACAGAAAAAATAAATAAACCAAAATATGAAGTTCCCATCAATTATAGTGTTAAAACTAAATTAGAATGGCTAGCAGGTTACGTTGATGCCGATGGTTGTGTTAATTTAAATAATAAAAAAGATGCAACTTCTATACAAATATCGTCAATTAATAAAAATTTTTTAAAGGATGTTCAATTAATGCTAACAACAATGGGTATTTTATCAAATATAAAATTAAATCATAAATCTGAAAAAAGATTATTACCCAAAAATGACGGAACGGGTGAGTATGCATATTATAATTGTAAAGATTGTTTTGTATTATATATTACAATCAAAGATGTAAATAAACTTATTTTACAAGGATTTTGCCCAAAAAGATTAAATATTTTATATTGTGAAAGAATTAATAATTTATTTTCTAGAAAAGAAAAAATTAGAATTAAAAAAATAGAAAAAATTTCGGATGATGAAAAAACCTTTTGTTTTTCAGAACCCATAAATCATACTGGAATATTTAATGGGATATTAACTGGGCAAAGTGAAACTTATTCTCTGCTCATTGATACATATATTAAAGATAAAGAGGAGAAACATAAATTATTTACCGCACTTGATCATTTTCCTTGTATTAAAAAAAAAGCGGATTGGTCAATTAAATGGATAAATGATAAACGAAGTAATTTTGGAACAAGATTGTTGGCATTTGCCTGCATTGAAGGTATATTTTTTAGCGGGTCTTTTTGTTCTATTTACTGGTTAAAAAAACGCGGATTAATGCCCGGATTAACATTCTCAAACGAACTAATTTCAAGAGATGAAGGAATGCACACCGACTTTGCTGTGTTGCTTTATTCAAAATTAAATAAAAAGGCAAAGAAATCAAAAGTTCACGAATTATTTAAAGAAGCGGTTGCCATTGAAAAGGAATTTATTTGTGAAGCGTTGCCGTGTAGATTAATAGGTATGAATAGTAAATTAATGAGTCAATATATAGAATTCGTTGCTGATAGACTATTATTGCAATTAGGATATCCCAAAATATTCAATTCTGCAAACCCATTTGATTTTATGGAAATGATTAGTCTTCAGGGTAAAACAAACTTTTTTGAAAAAAGAGTTGGTGATTATTCTTTATCATCAGGGGATCATAGTAGTGCATCTTTTGAATTAAATACAGACTTTTAAAAATATTTTTTATACATAAATACTATATGATTGAAATTTTTTTAATTTTTTTAATACTATGTTTTTTAATAAGTTTATTTATATATTTTAAATTTAAAAAAAAGGATGATGAATTTAGTGAAGAAAAAATATTGAAAGATGAAAATACAGTAACTGGTCAATCTAATAGAATGAAAGATCATTTAGCTTTAGCTCTTTTAGAAAGAGACAAAATATTAAATACAAATGGGTCATTACCAGGTTCAAATAATTCTATTTGTTATGGTTTAGATGGGAAAAAAATAAAAGGTTGTAAATGCCACCCAACTTGCAAAACGTGTGGTTATGGTAAAGATCCAAAAGGAATGAATCAATGTTTAACTTGTATTAATGGAAGTGATGTTAATTCGCTTTATAGAAATGGTGCTGGGTGGTGTAGTATTGAAAATTCAAAAAACCCTTCAATGATAAAAACAAAAACGGGGCAAAACTTTGAATGCAATAATACAATTATTAAATTATGTGGATTGAAAAACAAATATGATAATAATGGTGATTATAGTGGTTGGGATAAATGTTTGAAAGACAATGAAAAAAAACTATTGATAAGTGGTTGTCAATTTGATAAAGATTATAAAATTAAAGCAGCCGAACCATATAAATGTGAAGAATGTATAAGTATTTTTAATCCTTATAATCAAAATAAAGATATTGGTGCGCAAAAATGCTGTTCTGGCGATAATTGCTATATGAGAAGATGTAGTGTTTCGGCTAAAACAGAAAAAGGCGGTGTTGTGACAAATATTGGAGCAGAAACAAGTACATCAACAACTGACGGATATTATCATAAAAAAACATTTGCACCAAATTTTTCTATTACTGAAGATATCACTTCGCGTATGGTAAGAAAAATAACAGTTACATTTAAAATAACAGACAAAATAATTCCCGAAAAAAGTCAAATAACAATTTCTAATTTAGCTGGTGTATCCACAACGAAAAATACTCGTCTAAAAATTAGTGTAACTACTAGTCCTTCAAATCCTTCAACGAATATATTTGGTAGTACGAAAGTTAATCCGAGAAGTGATAACACTGGTTCTTGGAATAAAGTAAATGGTTATTTAATATTAACTGTTTCCGATGGTGTAAGTATCCCAGCAAACACCGATGTCACATTTAGTTTTAATTTAAAACTTAATTCATCAATGGGTAGAGATAGTAATGGTATAACACCAAGTGCATCACTTATTTCTGGCGATGATACATATAGAGTTATGCCGCAAGATACTGCATCTCAAATATTTAAATGGGGTACTGGCAGTGCAGACACCGCCGGTCATAATCAAAATAGTTCAAGTAGTGTAGACAATGAAAATGGTACAACGACTATAACTGGTTTTGGATATTGTGGTAAACTTCCAACATCTGACGATCATAGTGATAGTATTGATTGTACATCGGAAAAACCATTAAAAGTTAAGGATACAAAAGAGTTATGCGCAAAAGGCCAAAATAATCAATGCAGTGGTAATAGTTGTAAATTGGCAAATGATCAATGTATAAATAATAATTATAATAAATACTTTTGTTCAAAAACTCAAATTACTTGTACGACTGATGAATGGACAGCTAATATAGATTATACAAATAGTATTACTTCTTAATAATTTTCTTTAAACAAATGTTATTTTAATTCCATCGTTTAAAGAAAATAATTTTCCGAATTAATATTTTTATCATCTATAAAAAGATCATAAGCTGGTTTGCCCATCCGTAATTCGTGAAATTTACAACCCCAACGCTTTAATTGTTCATATGTTATATTAAACCATAATTTTTGCGTGACAGTCCCCCTCGCAGTCCAATAAACTATTTTATGCCCTTCATCAAATAATTTATTAATTTTATTAATTCTCTCAGAATAAGGTTTCGCCAATGAATAATCTTTTTTAGTATTTTTAAAAGAGTTTTCATAATAACAAATAGTATCATCTATATCTACAAATATTTTCATTTTATTAATTTAAATAAATATTGCTTTATTATTATATTATGACATTGATAATAAATCAATGGGTTGGGAGATTAACAAATAATATTCTTCAAATTATAAGAACAATACATTATGCTTTAAAATATAACCATTCAATTATTATTTTTAAAGACAATAAATACTTTAAAGCGAATAAAATTATTTTAAATAATGAGGGAAATATTGTAAAAGTATTTAATACATTTTTCAATATTAAAACAATGGGATGCGAAGATCCATCGCCTCTGCAAATGAAAGAATATTTTAAGACATATATTTTTAAGATTCTTAATTTTAACACTGAGAGAAATTTGAATATGAATCTAGAATACTTATATATACATATACGTGCCGGTGACGTATTTCAAGGAAATGGTGCACATCCTGCTTATTTACAACCGCCTTTAAAATATTATAAAGATATTATTGAATCAAAAAAATGGGAAAAAGTTATTGTTGTTTATCAAGATTTTGGAAACCCGTGTGTCCAAGCATTAAAAAACTTGAAATATAAAAATATAATATTTGAATCCAATGAATTGGAAAAAGATCTAAATATTTTATCACAAGCAAACAATTTGGTTATTGGGTTTGGAACATTTGGATTGCTTTTATATTTTATTAATGATACTCTTAAAAATATTTATATTCCAAAATATGTTATTGAAGAATTACCCAAGGGTGATTGGGGAGATGTTACATTAAATATAATAGAATTACCAAATTATATTAAATGTGGAGAATGGAAAAATACATTAGAACAAAAAAATATTATGTTAACATACAATTAATCAAATATATTTTTTTTTTGTAAATATTTGGGTATTCTAATATCATCGTATTTCAATTCTTCTATATTAAAGGGTCTATTTAAATCAAATACATATTTTTTATCTTTAACAGCATTTTCCATAATTTCTTTTTTCGCTAGATGTCTATAACGCGTGTGAGCGGTCTTAAAACATTTTGTCACCATATCTTCTATTGGCATTACCCAGCTCATATGACATCCATATATATCATTTGTTTTGTAATTCAAATCTCTTAAATTTTTAATATGTAAATCTGATATTTTTGTAGATATATTTTGAACGTCTTTATAAAAATAAATAGCTGGGCTAGAAAAATTACAATCCTCCCATAAATAATTATTTTTAAAAAAGAATTGATTCAATTTAATACTCAGTGGATTTTTTTTATTGTTTAATTCGTTTAATAGTTTTGGATAACTATCCGAATAAATAATTTCATCACAATCAACATCAATTATAATATCATCATCATTTAATTTTATATTTTTATCATTAAAAAACCAGTTTCTCTGTATTGGTTCATTTATTTTATGACATAAGGTTTCGTCAGTATAAGAATCAACGTGATATTTCGTTAAATCTACTTTTTTATAATATAATTTTTCCATTAAATTTTTGGGAATTTTATGTAAAACTTTATATATTTCATATTCTTTTTTTTTACCAGTATGTGTATAATTATATTCATAAACACATACTTTATCTACATAATTATAACTTTCTTCTAATTGGGATATAATAAAAGGTAATTCATGTTTGCTATAACAATAAGATTTAATATAAATCATTTAAATTATATAAATGACTTATATTTAAATAAATATTTAGATGTATTATTATAAAATGTCTATCATACCAATAATGAATTATGCTATATCATTTTTTAAAGATAAACCTATAAATGTTTTAGAAGTAGGAGCACGATACGGTGAGTCTTCTCAAATTATATTGAAATATTTAAATATTAAAGAATATATTATTGTGGACCCATATACATCATATGATGAATATAGTGGAGACGGATTTAATGGTATTTTAAAAAATACTGAAGATGATAAAATTTTTAACGAAACAAAAAAAAAATTAACAACAATAAATAAAAATATAATATTTAATAGAACTTTTTCAAATAATAAAAATACATTATCCAAAATTAAAGATAAAAGTATTGATTTTATTTTTATAGATGGTAATCATACATATAAATATGTATTAGAAGATCTAGAAAATTATTATCCAAAGTTAAAAGATAATGGTATATTATGTGGAGATGATTTTTTTATGAGACATCGTAAGAATGATATATTAAACACGATGCCCGGAAATGCAGGATATGATGAGAATATGGTTTATGAAGCAGTATTAGAATTTACAAAAAAATATAATAAAAATTATAAAGAATTTGGTAAACATCGTGGATATGGTAAAATTTTTATGATTATTTAAAATATAATATAAAGCTATTTTAATATTTTTGTTTATAAATGGAACCAAAAATTTTTTTAGGACCCATGTCAAAAAACATCGTAGATACTGTAATAGAATATTCAAATTCTGTTAAGTTACCATTTACATTTATCCCTTCTAGAAGACAAGTTGAATATAATGGGGGGTATGTAAATAATTGGACTACAAAAGAATTTGTTAATTATGTAAAAAAAAAGGGAAAATATATATCCGTTGAACGTGACCACGGTGGTCCTGGACAAGGAACAAATATGGACAATGGTGTTATATCGTTCAAGGAAGATTGTAAATATATGGATATAATTCATATTGATCCATGGAAAAAATATCAAAATTATGAAGATGGTCTCGGGGAAACAATTAAAGCTTTAAATTTATGTTACTGTGAAAATCCTAATTTATATTTTGAAATAGCTACAGAAGAAGGAATTAGAAGATTTGATGTAGATGAGTTGGAGAAATTTATTTTAGATTTGCAGAAACAAATAAAACCTGAAATATACAAAAGAATAAAATATTTTGTAGTTCAATGTGGGACGGGATTATTAGAAGCTAATAACATCGGACATTATGAAAAAGATAGATTAAAAAAAATGGTAGAATTATGTAAAAAATATGGTTTTATTTCAAAAGAACATAATGGAGACTGGGTTTCTGTTGATTTAATGAGAGAAAAATTTGAATTGGGGTTAGATTGTATAAATGTTGCTCCGGAATTAGGACAAATAGAAACAAAGTCAATATTAAATGCAATAAAAAAGTTAGAAGATAAAGAAAAACAAAATGAATTAATTGACACATTTTTTAACATTTGTCTGAATTCAAAAAAATGGGAAAAATGGGTAAGTAAAGATTTTATCCCTGAAGAAAATAGAGAAAAATTAATTAACATTTGTGGACATTATGTATTTTCATATCCAGAATTTAAAGATATAAAATACCAGTTATCTGATGTGGATAAGGAAATAAAAAAAGATTTATTAATTAAACTACGCGAATATCATTCATTATATGATTCTTATTATAAAGTATTAATCACGACGAGTGGAGTAGGTAGTAGATTAGGAGATTTAACTAAATATACAAATAAAGCATTAATAAAAGTTGGTGATAAATTAGCTATTTGCCATATCATTGAAAAATATAATAAACATTTGGAATTTGTTATATCATTAGGTTATTATGGAAAATTTGTAAAAGATTTTTTAGAGTTATCATATCCAGAACATCACTTTAATTTTGTATGGGTTGATAAATATAAAGGACCGGGTAGTTCATTAGCATATTCATTATTACAGGTAAAAGATGAATTACAATGTCCATATATGTTTAATTGTTGTGATTCTTTGACAAAAGATGAAATAATAATACCAAATGAAAATACATTATTTGTAAATAAAAAACAAACTGACGGAAATTTATATGCAAGTATTAATAAACTACAAAATAATTTTGTTAAATCTTTAAATTCAAAAGCAGCTTCTATAAATTTTGATTATATTTATACGGGAATTGCTTTTATAAAAAAATATAATTTATATTGGAACATACTAGAACACTTATATAATAAGAATAACGGCTGTTTTGAATTAGGGGATGTCAATGTAATTCAAGAAATGTTAAAAGAAAACAAATTTAAATATGTTGAACTGAATAAATGGTATGATACGGGTAGTTTATCCGAAATTGCAAATAAAATAAATAATGAATATAAAACAAAATATACGGTATTAAGTAAATTAAATGAAAGTATCTGTTTTTTTAATGATAACGTCGTCAAATTTTTTTATAATAAAGAAATATGTCAAAATAGAATAAAAAGAGGACATCATTTATACCCATTAACCCCAAAGATATTAGATAGTAAAGATAATTTTATTAAAATGGTATTAGTTGAAGGAAAATTAATGAGTGATATAAAAACTCACGGTGAAATAAAAAAATTACTTGAATGGGCTAAACAAAAACTATGGGTATATGGTAATAAAAATGAAACTCATTTTAGTATTATTGGGGGGGATAAACATTATAATTTTAGATATTTTAAAAATATATGTCACGATTTTTATTACAAAAAAACCATAAGTCGTGTAAACAAAATGTTACAAACAATTAATGAAATCAATTATATTAATGGTGTAAATGTTGGTTCTATACAATCATTATTAGATAAAATAGATTTCAATAAATTATTAAATGATGAATATTGTAATTTCCACGGAGATTTTATACTTGATAATATTATTAAAACAAGAGAATGTTATAAATTATTAGATTGGAGACAAGATTTTGGTGGGGAATTATATAATGGTGATAAATATTATGATTTAGCAAAATTAAGACATAATATTATATTTAACCACGAAAATATAGCCAATAATTTATTTACAAAAGAAATAAAAGATAACAACGTAATTATTGATTTAAAATGTAATTATACATTAATGAATCAACTTAAGGATTTTGATGATTTTTTGTTAGAAAATAATATGAACTTAAAAAAAACAAAAATATTAACAGCTTTAATATGGTTGAATATGTCTCCTCTCCATGAATATCCATTGAACGAATTTCTATTCTATTTTGGAAAATATAACTTGTTTTTGGAAATTTCGGGACAAGAAGATTAAATTTTTTGTAATTATTCAAATATATTAACATCCTTATTTAATTCATAAAGTTGTTTTTTTATCTCATCTTGATAACTAGCTGTTTTTAATATAACTGCACAATTTTTATTATCTTTAATGATTTCAGGAAATTCAATAGTTAATCTAGTTCCATATAATCTACATTTATTTTTTTCTTTACTATTATCCAATATACATTTAATTTTATCAGTTTTTAGACCAAACATTATAAGAAATTGAGAAAATATATGTCCACCAAATAAATAAATTTCTCCATCATATTTTTCAATTTTACTATTAAAATCGGCAACTATTTTATCATGATACTGTGTAAAATTTAAAACCAACTGTTTATTTTTACTATATAAATTTGGAAATGGTTTTTCTATTACTGGGTTTTCGTTATATTTTGTTATATAAATTATACTATGATCTAAATAATATTCTTTTTCCATTATTTCAAAATTATTATTATGTAGTATTACATCAATATAAGATTCAGCAATAAAAAAATTATGTTCAAAATTTTGCGAGTTTGTGTATTTTTTTTCAAATGTTACTTGTAAATTTGGAACAATAAAACAATGATATTTACATTTACTATTTTTAATGGCACTTATAAAATCAACTGGGTGCCAAACGTGTTCCAAAACGTGACTGTGAATTACAATATCGGGTTCATAATTTAATTTTGTATCATCCGTAAAATAGTTGTCAATTAATGTTAAACGTTTATCATTTGTAAATTTTTTAGAACAATTTTTCTCATATACGTCATATGATTTAACATTCAAATCTTTCAATATTTTGGAAGCGAGCAATAAAGCACCGCCACCTATTTCTAAAATTTTTGGGTTATTAAATTTATTAGTAATTTTAAATATTTTTTCCGCCATTATATCAAATAATGTATTCCAAACTTTACCAAAACTTGAATTATGCGCTGTAATATACATATCACTAAATAAAGGATATTTTTTTAATTGAATAATTCCAGTATCTTTACATATTTGAAATTCCATATCTAAATATTTATCATTTACGTAATTATGATTTTGTGATACGCAAGCCATTGATACAGGAAAATTTTTTAATGACAAAATAGATTCCAAATTTTTTTTGCCAGTTAAAATACTGAATTCTCTCAAATTATATTCCATTATAATTAATTAGTATTAACAACTTTTAATAACTTTTAATTTAAATAATATTTATTATATTTAAATTAAAAATGGAAAGACCAAAAACAATATTTTGTGATATTGATGGAACATTATGGAATCACGTGGGTGGAGTTCCAGACCAAGCAACTGTTAAAGGACATACATTATTACCAAACACAAAAGATGCTATTGACAAATGGGATAGATTAGGATATAGAATTATTTTAACTACGGGTAGAAAAGAAAGTTTACGACCAAAAACAGAAAAAGAATTATTAAGATTAGGTATAGTATATGATAAATTAATTATGGGATTAGGTGGTGGTGTAAGAATTATAATTAATGATAGAAAACCAAATGGAGATAAAAATACCTGTTATGCTGTTAATGTTGTAAGAAATAAAGGTATACCTTATTATGATTTTACATCTAAATTTGTAACTATAAAAGACAATCAACCTAATTTTGTTGATAAACCTTGGGGAAGGGAAGAATTAATAGAATATAATGATCATTATGTTGTTAAAAAATTATTTATGAAAGCCAACGAGTGTTGTAGTATGCAATACCACGAATTAAAAAGAGAAACCATTTATGTTTTAAGCGGAAAGGTTAGGTTATATATTGGCACAGATATTGAAAATTTGGAACAACGTGAAATGGTCGCGGGAGACAAAGTTACTATTACACCATATACAATACATAGAATGGAGGGAATAGAAGATTCAGAATACCTTGAATGTTCTACACCGGAATTATGGGATGTTATTAGATTGGCAGATAAATATAAAAGAGAAAATACAATAGAAACTGATTACAAATAAAATAATATAAACTATAATATTAAAATTTAAAAAATGTTTTATATTTTAATTATATAAATGGAAAAATATATCAAAAACGAAGGATCTGGTATTTTGTACAATTAGGAGCAGGCGCAGGAGATTTAGATCCGCGAGCAAATTATAATGATGGTTTTACTAATTTCATAAAAAAGTTACCATTAGAAAGTATAAAAAAAATAGTTTTAGTAGAGCCTAATCCAAAAAATATTCCAAATTTAAAACAATGCTGGAAAGATTATTCTAACGTTGAAATACACCAAATGGCTATTACAACAAGTGAACATAATGAAACTACTGCTAAATTTTATTTTACCGACAATGATGGTCCCCATTATCAAATTGGTTCTCTTTTAAGATCACATAATGAAAATAGTCTTTATAAAGGACAAAAAGTCAATGAAATTGATGTAAATGTTGAAACCATTAATTCTTTTTTAGAAAATAGAGTTGGGACCGAGATTGAACTATTGGCTATTGATATAGAAGGAATGGATATTTCTGTGTTATTAGACATTGACTTTAATAAATTTAAAATAAAATATTTATCTTTTGAACATTTGGGTTTTAGAAAACAACCCGAGCAAAAAAAAATAATTTTTGATCATTTACAAAATAATAATTTTGAATTTTATGGTAATGGATGTGATCATAATGGTTATGATTATTTATTTCGCAATAAAAATTAACCTGGAAATCCCACTATCATACGTCTTTTACTTTTACCAATAAAATATTTATTTAAAATTTTATTATATATTTTATATACTTCTTTATTCAATTCAACACCCCAAGTATGCATTGGTCTGGGGTCAAAAATTTTACCGTGTCTAAGTATATGTAAAGGGAGAAAAAATTCATCACACATAAAATGTCCACAATTGATAGGATTTTTTACTAAAAGAGAATAACTATTCATATTTGCCATATCTTTTGCTAATGGAACATTTGGTTCTATTGTTCTATAATCTAAATGATAATGTTTTTTCATAAGTTTTATTAAAGATGACTTTTTCCATATATTGGGATTAACATTAAAAATATTATATCCTTTTGCTAACATATCAATATTATCTTTTTTATAAATATCACATATATCTTTACAATTTATAACAGGATTATGTAAATGAAATTGTCTTTTACTAATATGATAAGGAGGAGCACAATGTTGTAATTCAATATTATCAACATCGTTTTCAATCATATATTCTATCATTTTATGCAGTATAACAGAATTATATTTAATTAATAAATCAACTTCATGCATTATAATAAAATAATCTTCCGTAACTTGTTCTAACAAGTGTAAACGTGTTGCATAAGTATCTTTATTTTTATACTTTAAAATATTTACATAATGGTTTTTATATTCATCATCTTTATCAAAATTTTCATCTGTTAATAAGATTTTATTTTTATATGATTTAAGTAGGTCTGTAGTAATGTAAATTATATCTAAAAAAGAACTGTGTGAATATATTATAAGTAAAGGTTCGCTCATTTGTACTTAATATATTAATAATTTTAATATTAAATAAATATTAAAATATTAAAAATGAAGACATTAACTCTTGATATCAACACTTTTTGATAATACTACTTTAATAGATATTGGAACTCATTAAGAACATAATTTATTTAGTTCTACCTGGAATATGATAAAATCCTAATTCAGTATTTTTCCAAGTTCCGTAAGATTCTAATAATCGTCCATCCGGAGATACTATATGACGATTTAAAGGCCACGTTTTATATAATATTGAATATATATTAGCATTTTTTATTGCTTTTGTAAAATGGCCTTCACAAAATTCTTTTGTTTTTGTATGATATAAATGAATATTATCTGGAACATCGCCGAAATGATAAAATTTTTCAAGTAATGGAATATCTCTAAAATATTTTCCAATTATACATTTTTTTATAAAAAATGTATCAAACATATAATATCTTTCATAATGATTTTTACATTCTGGTGCATTAAATTCTCTACATACTATTTCATAATTTTCATTTTTAATTTTATTTATTGCATTATTAAATAATTCTATATTTTTTACATAACAATCTTCGTGTGAAAATATAACTATATCGTCATCATCAAATGTTTCGTATTTTAATATCATATGCATAGCAGATATAACACCATTATAACAACTTAGTTGATGGTTTTTATTTTTAAATGCGTATTCGCATATAATATTTTCATCAGGATTTTCTTCAAAATATTTTACTACATCTTCATGATTTGTTGGTATGTATATTTTTTTTATATTTGATAACAAATTCCTATTTTTTTTTATTGTATCTAATAAAACATCTAAATTTGTCCAAACTGGTCCAATTACAAAAATTAAACTCATCTATATTATTATTATTAAATTTTCATTTAAATGATATTTGTTAATAATATTATATAATGAAAGTTATTGATAGTTTTATATTTTATAATGAATTGGATATGTTAAATTTACGTTTACATGAATTAAATGATGTTGTTGATTATTTTATTTTAGTTGAAGCAAGTAAAACGTATGCCAATAGTCCAAAACCTTATTTTTTTGAAGAAAATAAAGAAAAGTATAATAAATTCTTACATAAAATTATTCACATTAAAGTTGATGATATGCCAGAAAGGAACTTTACAACGAATACCGGACATTGGGATAGAGAACATTATCAAAGAAATCAAATTAAACGTGGTTTGGATCAATTGGATTTAAATGACGATGATATAATAATTATGTGTGATGTAGATGAAATACCTAACATAAAGACCATAAATAGTATTAAAAATAGTATTAAAAATAATAAAATTAATGGTATTTATAAATTGGAAATGGATTTTTACTATTATAATTTTCAAAACAAAATGGAAAATAAATGGCCCTTAGCAAGACTATTTAATTATGGAAGTATAAAAAATACACAATATATTGATTATTTAACGCATATAAGATCTATGAAAAATTTTAATAATACAATTAAAAATGGTGGCTGGCATTTAAGTTATTTTGGTAATATTGATTTTATTGTAAATAAAATTAAAGAATTCGCACACCAAGAATTTAATACTGAAAAAATAGTTAATAAAAAAGATTTACAGACACTAATAAATAATAATAAAGATTTATTTTATAGAGATGAAGTTAAAATGAATAAAGTTTCACATTATTTACCTTGGGATGAAACAGACCAAACGCAACTTCCAAAATACTATTCTATGATCTTGTTTCCCAAATTAAATTATTTAACACATTTGGGATTTAAATATAATACAGATAAATCTTGGGGACATTTGTTTACCGAATTTTATGAAAAATATTTTAAAAAATTTAGATATAAAAAAATAAATATTTTAGAAATTGGAATATATCTAGGATCATCATTGAAAATGTTACAAGAATACTTCCCAAACGCAACTATACATACAATTGATATTAATAACGACTATGTTAATAAAAAATACGGTGATAGAATTAAAACTTATAATTGTAGTCAAGTTGATTTTGGTAGATTTGACAAGTTATTTAAAAATACTAAATTTGATATTATACTAGATGATGGTTCACACCAAACACTCCATCAATTGCTATCACTCGGGCATATGTTTAAATATTTAAATAAAGATGGGATATATGTCTGTGAAGATTTACATACATCACTGGTTGGTGGACATTATCGCAATACCATAATTTCCGCATTGGACGCATTAAAAGCTTTTGAAACAACCAAAAAAATAAATAGCGAAGTTATAAATTTAGAAAATACTGATTATTTAAATAATAATACTAAAAATGTTGAATTGTTTTATAGATCGGTGAATTCTTTAAAATGTGCCAGATGTGGAAAAATAAATTTTAATAATGTAAAAATTTGCGAATGTAAAGAAATATTGAGTCCCAATAAACAAAGTATAACTAGTATTATCCAACATTATTAATTTAAACAAAATATAATATATTATAATATAATGAAAGTATTGATTACTGGGGTAGCTGGTTTAATTGGTTCTAATTTTTCGGAACATTTGTTAAAAACAATAGATGGTATAGAAATAGTTGGTATAGATAATTTATCGGGAGGATATCAATCAAATATGCATGAAAATATTACATTTTATAAAAATGATTTATTGGAATATGATGAAATTGAAAAGATTTTTAAGAAACACACATTTGATTATATTTATCATTTTGCTGCTTATGCAGCGGAAGGGTTAAGTCCATTTATAAGGAGATTTAATTATAGCAATAACTTATTAGCTACAACGGGGCTTGTTAATTTATCCATTAAATATGGTGTTAAACGATTTATATTTACATCATCCATGGCCACATATGGTTTTGGTAATAATGATGGTACGGCATTTACAGAAGAAACGCCACAAAAACCCATTGACCCATATGGTATAGCTAAATTAGCTTGTGAGATGGATATTAAAGTCGCTGCCGAACAACACGGGTTAGAATATTGTATACTAAGACCACATAACGTTTATGGTAAAAAACAAAATATTTGGGACAGATATAGAAATGTTTTGGGTATATGGATGTATCAATTATTGAATGACGAAGATTTAACTATTTATGGTTCTGGTGAACAAACAAGGGCATTTTCTTATATTGATGATATGTTAGAACCACTATGGAATGCTGCCATATCAGAAAAATCTAAAAATCAAGAAATAAATTTGGGAGGTTTTGATGAATTGGTCTTATTTGACGTTGCAAAATTACTGATTAAAATTGCTGGTAAAGGAAAATTAAAATTTTTGGAAGGAAGGCACGAAGTTAAAAACGCATTTTGTAGTTATCAAAAATCTATTGATCTTTTAGATTTTAAAATGAATATCAAAATAGAAGAAGGTTTAACGAAAATGTGGGAATGGGCGAAAAAACAACCTAAAAAAGAAAGAATAAAATGGGATAAATATGAATTAGATAAAGGGATATATAGTTTTTGGAAATAATTTATATAAATGAATCTTTTTATATAAATTATAAAAGTTTATATTTAAGGGTTTACAGTTTTTCATATAAAACATTAACTATTTTATCACATACATTATTACCATATGGATTTTTCAAACTATTACCTTTTTTTTTCTTTTCATATAAAAAATCTAGATTTTCTAATATATTTACACCTACCAATTTCCCCCAACCACTCTCTATTGTCTCTGGTCTTTCCGTTGTATCTCTACACACTAATACTTTTTTACCAGCACAAACAGCTTCCTCCTGTAAGCCACCACTATCTGTAATAATTCCTTCGGAACTCTTTATAAGTTCCACCATATCTTCATAGCAAACACCATCTAATTTTGTAATTCGTTCGTCTAAATATTTATATGCTTCTTCTTTTAATGAAGGGTGAACTAAATAAACAATTCTTTTTGTTTTTGATATAATATTTAATTGATCCCATAATACTTTCATATGTTTTCTATTTTCTCTTCTATGTAGTGTAACTAACAGGGTTGGTTGTGTCAACTCTTTTTTTCCATTTGAAATTAATTTAAATGCATCCACTATTGTATTCCCAACCAAAAATACATTTTCAATAATTCCTTCATTTTTCAAATTATTTACAGCTATTTCGGTTGGACATAAATGAATATCTGCTATTTTAGATATTAAACACCTATTCATTTCCTCTGGAAAAGGACTATATTTATTATTGGTACGCAAACCTGCTTCCAAATGAACAACTTTAATTTTTTTATTAAAAGCTCCCATCGCCATAATATATGCCGTTGTTGTATCGCCTTGAACAATAATATGACTAATACCATTTAAATCCAATGTATCCATTTGTGCAAAAATTTTACTTGATAATTTATTCAATGATTGATCTTTCTCCATAATATTCATAAGAAAATCCGGTTTTGGTAAATATTTTTTAAATTGTTCAAACAAATCTTTATGTTGTCCAGTAAATAATGTCTTATAAGGTATTTTATTTTTATTAAACTTATCTATTAAAGGAAACATTTTTATCATTTCGGGTCTTGTTCCATAACAAAATAAAAACATAATAACAATATTATATTTTTATTTTTAATTTAATTATTTTCTATATATTTTAATCCTTTATCTATCCAATATTGTTCTACAGATTGTCTTAAAGATTGTTTTGTTGTTTTCCAAGATGCGAATTCATCTGATGCTAAACGATTCATTGTTATATCACACATTCCATTGCTATTTACTTGTTCACCCACATAACTTTCAACCCCTCCAAATAATTTACAACTAAAACAAAAATGCATATCTTCCCCAGTATCATATGTATAAGGTTTCACCGAAAACATATAATGTAACCACTCTTTTTTAAAACACCATAAATGACCGACAAAATCAACTTTTGACCCTTTTCTTAAACCACAATCTATGGGTTGAATAATATTATTTTTATATGGAGATAACATACCTATCCTCCCATTTCCACCTATTATTGCATTTTTTGTTATGCATTGATTTACATAATTTTCAATACACCTATTACCCGGAATAATATCGTCATCCATAACTATACATAGTTCGGTTGGTATAGAAAATAAATACGCAAATCTTCCAAAATATTTAGTATTATATTCTGATTTTACGTGTATAAAATCATATTTGTTTTTTAAATGATCTATATTAACATGATTTTCGTTTTGAAAAACAATTAAATAATCAATTTTTATTGATTGGTTTAATATGCTTATTAGTTGTTTTTCCAAATTATTTCGTTTCCATTGTGTCAATAATACAACAATAGACATTTAGTTAAAATAAATATTAATTCTTTATTATATTTTTAAATATGTAATTTTAATGTAAATTTTCTTCCTTCGTTTGCAATAATTTGATATCTAACGTGTTGTAATCTATTTAATATTGCTATTACGGCGTCTTGGTCTGCTTGATTTTTAACACTAAAATGTACACAAATATATTTAGGGAAAATATTCTCATTTAACATCGCGTGTAATATTTTTATTTCTGCACCTGATATACTCAATTTTAATATATCAATATCAAAATGTTCATTTTCTTCTTTTATATTTTTTAACGTTGTTGTTGAAATTAAATCATAATTATCACCAAACATACCTTCAATTAATGTTTGCGAAACATATTGTTCATTATCTTGTTTATAAAATTTCATATCTTCTTTTTCTTCATCCCATAAAGCTTTTTCTATAAATTCCATTTTTTTTAAATCTGGTTTTAAAGGATACATTATACCATAATAGTCTTCTTGTATATCACCAGACATTTTCCATTTTATTTTTTCATAGTAATGAAAAACTTCTTCGTAGTGTTTTTTAGCGCGTTTTGTTGGATCAACCAATACAATATTACACTTATATTTATCGGACAATAACATATCAAAAGAAACATCTTCACCAACACCTGCCGAATATACAATACTATTTTCATTTAATTCAATATCTTTCGGTAAAATCCATCCACCATATTTAGTTCCCAATCTTTCTAATTTTTGTTCCATTTATAAATTAATTAATTGTATTATTTTTAATATTATTAATAATCATTATATTTTAAAATTCCCTTTAATTTAATATCTTTTAGTTATATATATATATGTCGTCGATTCTTAAAAACTCCTCCGGGTATAGAAGGAAAACAGCACAAAGTCGTACGAGATCACCACACATCAGATTTGATAAACCCAATCACCCCCAAAAGCTTTCAATAAGTAATCCCTATTTTGATGAATGGAAACATAAACGTGCGGAACATAGGAGCGAAGAACTCGCAGAAAGAATCAGACGAGGACGCCAAGATTTTAGAAAACGTGAAAAATACTTCCCAAAAGGAAGGCGGCGAGGTGAACATCCAGATTCTTACAGATATGGTCCAACCGACAAATTTTTCTACAAACCCGACTGTAATGTAAATGATGACGAAAAAACCTGTATGCAAAAAATAATGGTTTTTTTTGGACTTGGAAAGAAAACAAGAAAACGCAAAATAAAGCAAAAAAAAAGCAACAAAGCAAAAAAGCAACAAAGCAAAAAAGCAAAAAAGCAAAAAAGCAAAAAGCAAAAAAGCAAAAAAGCAAAAAAGCAAAAAAAGCAAAAAAGCAACAAAAAGCAAAAAAGCAAAAAAAGCAAAAAAGCAAAAAAAGCAAACTCTAATCTATAAAATTATTTATTCATAACAATAAATAAGATAACATATTATTCCAAACATTATTACTATATACATTTTTTTTATACCAGTCATAACAAGATGTTGACATTTTCTCCCATTGTTCTTTTGTAATATTATTTATTTTTTCTCTCATATCTTTTTCTGATGACACTTTAATATAATGGATATTTTCTTTGGGTGGATCCAAATATGAATCTATTGATACTTCTGGGGTTATAATTGGTACTGTTCCAAAAGCCATTAATTCAACTTCTCGGTGACACTTACTTCCATAACCTCTCAAACATAATCCATAACGCGCATTTCTTAATTTATCCAAATATTGTTCTTGTGTAAACTTATGCTTATTTCCTGCAGTACAATGATATTCTGTTAATACACTTTCCCAATCATTTATTTGTCTATATTTTTGTTGTACTGGATTTTCAAAATTTCCAATAAAAATACTTTCAATCTTTCTCTCAGAATAATTAAGTGAAACATTTTTATTTAATTGTTTTTCTAATAACATCGGACGTCTCGGCCAGAATATCCACGGCGAAACATTTACGCCTTTTTCTTTTAATTGTTTTCCTTCAACTTCTTGATCGCCATTACCTAACAATACTTTGTGTGCACTCATCATTTCATTATTAAACCAAAGATTCGTTGGTCTGTCATATAAAAGTATATTATTGTTTAACCATATATGACCACTTTTAGTATTTAATTCTATTTTTACATCCTTATTTTTTTTCATAATTAACATTAGTAATTCGCGGAAACTATCATTTGAATGATTCCACGGTGGAGACATTGGCTGCTTAGGTAATTGAATTGTCCATTTATGATCCACCATTCTTGAAATAATTGCTAATGTTTTATAGTCCTTTATTTTATTCAAATTTGATTTTATTAAATTATTAAAAAGCGCAATATCTTGTCTTTTCTCGTGAAAATGCGTATGAACAAATTTTAAAGGTTTATCCTTATACATTATTTTATTATTTTTGATAGATACGTTTGAAATAATATTTTGTGGTGAAGTTGCTGATTGCGTAATTCTCCACCAACTAAAATTACAATGCTCACCAAATTCAAAATAATTGTATTTTTTAGCCAAATCTTCAATTGATGCTTGATCAAAATAACGAGATGTTTTTGTAAATTTTATCCAATCGTCTTTTACAGTTTTTTGATTTGTCCATAATACACCGCCATTATAATAACCATATCTATCCGTATCCGACTTTTTAATATAATGCGGCGATACTCCCAACTCTTTTGTATTATCAATATTATCAATAGTATCTAATAATATAATATCCGCATCTAAAAATAATGTATCTTTTTCATATTTTAAAGCTTCGTCAATTGCATACGCTTTCATCATTTGAAAATCCGACCATATTCCTCTTTGCGTCATTTGTGCCCTATTTAAACCCGAATATTGATTTAAATTTTCAACCCACTTTACGTTTAATTTTAACTTTGGTGTATATGATAAAATAGCATTTTTTGAAACAGTATCAACCAAACAATAAACATTGGAATTAGGATGATGAATGGATAGTGATAATAATAATCCAAATAATTCCTGATGACACCCATAAGTAGATAAACAACAAAACGAACTTGGTTTCATAATATATTAGTTAATATACATATTTTTAAATAATTTTTAATTATTTAAAAATTATTTTTAATTTATTGTATTAATTTATTGTATTAATTTATTGTATTAATTTATTGTATTTATGTATTAATTTCATACATTTTTCGGTCATTCTTTGAAAATCTTCACCCTTTCCATCAGGTTCATAACGCGGCTCACCACCTTTGTTTAATATTCTTTTCTGTATTGGCCAATATTTTTTTTTTGATATATACACATATGTAATCCAATCATCACAAAACCAATTTTTTATTTCTTCTGGGAAATAAAATCCAAATATTTCCATATGTTTCCGCGATACAAATGTTTGTGTCAATATAAATTTACCCCGTCCATTCGCTATTTTATATTGTTCTCTCCCCCAATCTATTGGACCAGTTATTCCAGTATTGTTATGTATTTCCATAGCTTTAATACAATCTATTGTCCATTCTTTATCTAAAAATTCAATATCATCACCGCATTGATAGAAATAATCACACCCATCATCATACGCCTTTTTAAACGCCTTATTCCACATTTTTGTAACCCACCCCTTTGCTATACCATTGCTTCTTATAAATTGTATAGATACATTTTTCACTAAATTGACAAATGATATTATTTTTTTTTTTTCAGATTCATTGGAATATATTTTATCGTCATCATCAACAACTACGTAAATTGTATATATAATATCTTTTTCGCCATATTTTTTATCATATGTTCTAATAAAACTCTTCAAGAACAATTTATACAAATAAGTATCTTTATACGATTTACACCCCAAACCCTTACTTGTACTTGGTATTAATATTCCTATTTTATATGACATTTATATAATTCTGTTAAAATATTTAATATTTTTTTTTTATTGTTTTTTTTTTAATTGCTTTTATTAGAACGTATGATAAAAAATATACATAATGAATTTAAATAAATTTTGATTATTTAATTTAAATGTTACTAACAAAAACAAATAAATTTCACGAAATTGCTAATATTGCATTATGGGTTGGTCTATTTGCATCAAGTAGTGTTCTGTTATTGGGTGCAAAAAATATAACCCATAATCGTAAAGATTGGAAAGAATTCGCGGCAATTGGCGCTCTCGGTGCTATTATTGGAGCGTATTATGGTGTAAAAAAAAATTAGTTTTATAAATTAGATAATTTTTTTTAAATAATGTTGAAAAATTTCTCTATTCTTTTGAAAATATTATCTTCTTGAACAAAAATATTTAATAAATATTTTGATGGGAAATACAACAATATTGTATTAATTAAAAATATACTAATCCCAACTATTATAGCTTTTTCTTTATAAGTTAAGCCATATTGTTTATCTAAAGCATTTGAGTTTTCAAATGAAAATGCCAATCCTACATTGGCCAGTGGGGGAATTAATGCTGTTGCGATACCAATTGCCACAAATCTAACACCGCTTTCCATAATAATACTTATAGGCAAAGCTATACCACATAACAATGCGATAAATATCATATAAATGGCATTGATTGGTTCGGCGCGATCTTTCATTTCTTGAGTTGGCCAATTTTCAGTTAATGGTTTACCATTGAATGGGTTTTTTAAATTAGAAAATATTGTACCTAGTAAAAAAGAAATTCCAATCGTTATAACCATAACCATTATTAATGGAACAATCCAATGACTGTATTTTTTATCCATTGATACGCGATGTTTTTTCAATAACCAATAAATATTACTTTTATTAATCAATGAACCTATGGGGCTTAATAACATTGATCCTAAAATGGTTGTTGCAGAATTTGTCGCCAATCCAATTGAAGCTAAACCGCCCGCGACAAAAGACATTAATATGGGACTACTTCTATGAGATTCTCCCAACTGACTTTCCAATGCTTTTAATGTTTTAGATTTTACCTTAAATGTTTCTTTACTTTTATTATTTTTATTAAATTCCTTTGTTTTTAATTTCACCATTATATATATAATAATATTTTATAGTGAATATTTATCTATAACCATTTTTGGCAATAATTGAGTCTTAATTAATTCAAGTTTTTTATAGCATTTATTAATAGTTACTTCACTAGTTTTACTTGCCAAATTAACATTTTTTTTACTTATATTTAAATTACAATTTCTTGAAATGAAATATATAATCCCAGCTGCAACAGATTGTGGTGTATTTTCCGGTATTAAACCATCTCTCTCTATTTTCAATGCAACAAATTTACATAATTTTGTTAATTCTTTATTTATATTTAATCTACTACAAAATCTATCTATAAAAGCGTGTGGTTTTGTTTGATGAAAATAAGTTTTATCACCACCGATTGTATCAAACTCAACGGTATTTAAAATATGTACCGCGTTTTTACACCCCCGCGTTGAACTTGAATTATCTAAATGAAATATTTCAGCAATTTCTTTCGCCGTTCTTGGATAATTAAATATACGGCTAGCTAAATATATACTTGCTGCTATAATACCATCGCGATTACACCCCCTAAATGTTTTTAAAGATGATAATTTCGTATGTTGTTTCAATGCTTCATCAATTATTATTTTTGGTATACCAGCGTTGCGTGAGAAATTTATAATTCTTTGGAATTCTTCATATCTTGCCTTTTCTTTATACGGCATTGATTGCCAATCCGTATATCTCTTTATTCTTTTCATTTGGTACGTTGATCTATAATTTGTTAAAATTCTGCAAGCAAAAGACGATTCTCTTAATAATGGATTAATGGGCATACCGCATCGTGTTGGATCTGACATTTTATTATCACTCGCACCATAATATCTCCATTCGGCAGATGTATCCAAACAATCTTTATAAATAATACCACATTTATCGTTAGAACAAATTAGAAATTTCTCTTCTGATAATTTTAAAATCGCCGAACATAATTCACACTTTTCTCTTGATACACATTTGTTATTTTCAGTAAATAATAATTCCATTTTTTTCTCTTCCACATTGTCATTATTTTTTAACATTTTCCATATTTTTTCCTTATCTATTATTTTATTTTTAAGTTTTTTAGTCCCTTTTATTGATTTCGTTGATTTAATCATTTGTTATTTCTAATATTATTATTTTTGTATTTAAATTCAATTTATTTATTTATTATAATGAATCAAGAAAATATAAAAAATATAAATACAAAAATAACGAATTTTATATTAAACATTGATTGCAAATATATCAAACGGTTTTTAAATATTGATTACTGCGATAAAGAATTATTAATTTTAAAAAATAAAATAAACACTGAATTAAATGAAAATGAAATAATTAGTTTTAATAATTATATTAAAAATGTTGATTTATCAAATAATATATCAAATAATATATCAAATAATATATCAAATAATATATCAAAATATTATATAAAATTAATTCATATATTTGCAACAGTTTTCAATATTACGTCAACAAATATAAATATTGTAAATAATACATTAATTATACCTTTTGATATATCTAATTGTATACCTGATATCAAATATATTTATGAGACAAAGTATGATTATAACACTGAAAGATTTGTATTGGATAAAAATGATGAAAGATATATAGAGGATCTGAAACAATTTTGTTCATTTTTTATGGATAAACATAATGTAAAACATTACGCTGATATAAATATTAATAATGTTAATAAAAAAACTATTAATAGTAAAAAAAAAATATTTGAATCGTATTTTAATAATTATACTTATTTTTTAACATTATTGGTCCAACATATAAAAAAAATACATTTTTCATTACTAAAAATAATAAATAATTATTTTGTTTTCAAAAAAGATAATGATATTTATTATATTGATAATATTGTAAGTGACAATGACTTGAATAAAATAATCAGCGAAATAAGAGAAGACATTATTGAATATTTTTTTACAATTGATGATATTTATAAAAATACAAACAAATATTTTAAATTAACAATATTTGAAAAATTTTCCGATACAATTACGTACAGAATAAAATTATTAAAATAATTATTAAAATAATGATTAAAATAATGATTAAAATAATGATTAAAATAATGATTAAAATAATTATTTATTATCAATAATTATATCAATATCCAAATCAATATTTTCACTTATTTTTTTCTTTATAGCTTTATTATCTCTTTCTCTATCCCCATCTTTTATACTCCCATAAACACTGTTAGCAAGGTTCAAACGTTCATTAAATAACCTTTCATCCTTTTCCCAACCTGGATTATTTAATTCCCAATGATATAACATCCCTATTTGTTTTCTTTGAACATTGTTTATTGCTTTATTTAAATTTTTATTATCATCATCCTTCTCCCAAGCATCTGTATTTTTTACATAGAAATGTAATCTTTTTTTATCACTACAATGTATCGGTCTGTCTTTTGGATCCAAATCAACTAATTTTTTTACAAAAACATTACTTATTCCTTCAACGAAGCCATTTTTTTTTGTGTAATATAAATCATCAAACGATAATTTTAATTGATTCAAAAAATCTTGAATACTCATTGCCTCTTTGCATTCTGTATTCAAATATACATTTATAGATAATTTATTATTAATAATAGTATTTCCAATATTTTTTGGAATTAATTTTTTTATATTTTCTTGTTCTTTTAAAATTTTTTGTAAATTTATTTCCAAATTTGTTAAATTTATTAATGGCGGTTCTTCATTATTTGAGAGTTTATTATGATATTTATTAATATGTCTTATCAGATTTGTTTTTTTATGTGTATTATATTCGCATAAATTGCAATATTCCATTCTATGTATATCTAAATGTTTTTTGGTTTTTAAATGTCTATTATAATTGCCCTTTTTATCAGTGTTGAAATTACATTGGTTACATTCAAAAATTTTTTCCATTTTAATATATATTATTAACTTTTTAATTTTTATATAAATTTTATATAAATTTTAACTTTTTTTTAACTTTTTTTTAACTTTTTTTTAACTTTTTTTTAAATTTTTTTTAAATTTTCATATTTTTAAAAAAAATAGCAAAAAACGCATTTTTTGGACAAAAACCCTATGCGAAAATCCATTTTTTAGAAATTTAAAAAATGGATTTTTTTTTTACGAATCAACAAGTGCAATTTTATTTTCAACACTTTTTTCATAATTATACCAAATCGCTAAAAAAGGAGCACTTACCATAACTAAAAAAACACCACTTGTTTATTTATTTTAAGTATATATAATGGTTTGAAAAAAGTTTGCAAAAAACCGCTAAAAATTTATGCAGTGGTGTTTTAAAAAAATAAAAAAGAGCCAAATACGACATTATTCCGTAAAATTATAATTTATGGTAAGGCAAAATTGAAAATTAAAATACTAGTGTCCAACGACAAATGCTTTAATGCCCATCATAAAATTCTCTGTATGCAGCCCGCCAAAAAAAAAAGAGCCAAAAAGAGCCACGTGATAAGCCCCGCTAAAAATATATTTTTATTTTGAACATTTGTCTAGGTATATGCTTTAAAAACACGCATTTAGCGGGTTGTTGGTCATTTTCAACAGCGTATACTAGAAAATAAACACGCTAGAACCATCGTCACAAATATGAAATTGCTCCAAAAACGAAATTATTTTTGCTTTTTTTTTATTTTTTTGTCATTTTTTTTTTCAACAGAGGTCAAAAAAAACATTGTTACCATAAGCTCAAACCTTATTTTTTTAGTGAAAAAGTTTTTTTCAAACCATTACCTAGGAAAATAAAAGTTTACTCGTTTTTTTTCAAAACTATTTTGGGAATTCCGATTTTGGACATTTTTAAAATGTCCATTTTAGACTTTTCCAAAATACTTTTGCAAATTTTTTCTCAAACTTTTCTATTATGGTAATACACTAAATAAATCATTATTCTAATTAGCGGGGTTATGCTTTAAAATACCTTCAAATAAGTTTGCTCGAAAAAAGGCTGTAAAAAAAAAGTGGAAAAAAGTCATTTTTTTCCACTTTTTTTAAAAAAATAAATTATTATATATTTATTTTTTCAATCGTATTTATCATCTCGGTATCATAAATAAATTTCCCACTTGGTTTGTAAGAAGATATTTCTTTGTAATTAATTTTATTTTTGATTTGTTTTTCAGTATTTTTTTTTGATAAAAGTTCATTAATATTCAATGGTTTTTTCTTATTTTTATCATTTTTGATAACTACGTTACCAAAACCATCAATATTGATTCCTGTTTTTTTTTTGTATTCTTGCCTTTCATAATATGGTATATAATGATTCCAAGAAATAAATAACATATTTGGAACTGTATATTTTATTTTAAATCCATTTTCAGATAATTTATCAATAATATAGTTTGTACAAGATGCAATATTATATCTTGGCAATCCTAAAATAAATTCAGGTATGATATAAAAGCAAAAACATTCGCTATTGCGTAAACGAGCAGTTGTTTTAATTTTTTTATGAATTCTTTCTAAAAGTCTATCATATACTTTCAGTTTATGATCGTGGGTATATTTTTTATTTTTATATAAATCATCTAAATTTATTTTTTCACTCATTGATTAAGTTTCATTTAGAAAAAAATATATCGAAAAAAAAATATTAAAAGATAATTAATAGGTATAAATCAATGATAAAAAAACTGGTTATTTCCGGCGGAGATTTAACATTTTTATCAATGCTCGGCGCTATTAAAATAATTAAAGACGATATAACTAATGTGGACGAAATATTTTCAGTATCTTGTGGTAGTTGGGTTGGTTTATTTTTATCTTTAAAGATAGATGCCGAAATTATCATAAATTATTTTATAGAAAGACCGTGGCATAAATTATTTTATTTTGATTCAGATAAACTTTTAAATTTATATGATTCTATTGGTATTTATGGTGTTGATGTTTTTTATGAAATATTTAAACCTTTGTTTAAAATATGTAATTTGGATGTCAATATTACAATGAAAGATTTATATGAATATTCAAACATAAAGTTGAATATTTACTCAACCAAATATTCAGATTTATCATTTTGTTGTTTTAATCACGAAAAAACACCGGATTTAAAAGTTATAGATGCGATTTTTATGTCATCCAGTATACCTATTATTTTTAAACCATTAAAATATAATGATGATTACTATATTGACGGTGGGTATAATTGTAATTTTCCATTATATGAGTGTATTAAAAATATAGAAAATAAATCAGAAATATTGGGAATTGAAGCAGTACATCTTGACGACAATTTTACAAATACAAATAATGATGATAATGTATTATCATTTTATATCAAGTTATTTTACAAATTTATATTAGATAAAAGAGAAAAAAATGATGTTGAAAAAGATGATATAAATAAAATTATTATTAAATATGATAACTTTGAATTTTCAAAATTTTTTAAAGTAATTAATGAAGAAAAAGCTCGCATTGGTATGATAAAAAAAGGAGAAGATGAGGCTAAAATTTATACTAAATACAAAAATCAAAGAGTGGATTGAATCAAAGAGTGGATTGAATAAATTCATTCAAATTTTCTAAAGAAGGTTCAGCTTCAAATTCAATAACTTCATTTCCTTTAACTAAAATAATGGTTGGGTAACCATCTATTTTTTTATTATACAATTTTGAAAATTCTTCAATTTCTTTTTCTTGTTTATCTCCATCATAATCAACAAATGTTACTGTATAATTGTTAACAACTTTATTATTATATCTATCTTTCAATTTTTCCCAATGTTTAATAACCTTCTTTGAATGTGGACACCACGATGCGTATATAAAATATAATGAAGAATTATTTGACTGTACGGGTTTATTCGTAAACTCGCGATTTTCAATAAAGGAGGGATTTAATTTTGGCGCAACAAATTTATTATAAACAAATATAGCTGCAGTTACAAATATAGCAATTAAAACAATAATAATTACAAATTTTTTGCTTTTTAATTTTGCTAATTTATCCAATACCATTTTATATTATATACAAAATATCTTTTATTTATTAAACGAATTTAAATCATTATTATAATATTTAATTAATAATGATTAGAACACATAATGACAAATTAATGTTTTTTGATATTACTAAATATAATACAGATGAAATATATTATAAAAATTTATGGTTAAATAAATACAATTTACATATTGGTAAACAAACAAATAAAGATATAAAAAAAAATATAAAAGCTAAATTGGTAAAAAAAAAAGTATAAGTTATATATATATGGCTAAAACAAAAAATAATAAAAGAAAAAAAAGAAAAAAAAGAACAAAAAAACGCGTTTATAGTTTAAAGGATTATACAAGTGGTGATGGAATGTTAACAAGTGTATGGGGTCCAAGTTTATGGCATTATTTACATACAATGTCGTTTAATTATCCTGTAAAACCAACTGCGTTGGATAAAAAAAAATATAAAGAATTTGTTTTAACATTAAAATATATTTTACCGTGTAAATATTGTCGCATAAACTTTAAAGATAATTTAAAAGCGATACCATTGAATGGTAATGCTTTAAAAAATAGAAAAACATTTTCTAAATGGATGTATTGTTTACACGAACATATTAATAAAATGTTAAAAAAAAAATCTGGATTATCATATTGTGATGTAAGAGAGCGTTACGAAAATTTTAGAGCAAGATGTTCCACGACAGATATAAAAAAAAGATTGAATACAAAAAAGGAAAAAGGATGTGTTGATCCATTATATGGAAAAAAAACAAAATGTGTTATTAGGATAATCCCTAAAGAAGTTAATACGCCAACTTTAAAAATAGATAAAAATTGTAAAAAGATGAAATAATTTATATATAATTAAATAATTATAAATAAATTTAAGAATATGATGCAAATGAATTTAACACAGGCATAGCACCAGAATCATTTCCCGCGCCCGCACTTGATCCATTTAATAAACCATTTTTTTCATCTTTATCTTCTTGCCCGGGTAACACACTATCTACATTGGCAGCAGAGTAATTTGGAACTTTCTTACAAGTGAATGCTGGTTCCGGACATCTCTGTGGTCTAGGACAGGGTGGGGCTTTAGGACAACAATCGCCACAGCCTTTTCCACCTTTTCCACCTTTTCCACCTCCGCCAACTTCTGGGCATTTCGGACACACAGGTGGTACAATCTGTGATTTAAGGATATATAAATGTTCTTCCCCGGGCGGCATTTCATCTTTTGAAATGCCGTGTTTAGAATTATATGATAATTTTGATTTACTGGGATTTGAATTTTGAAAATTAACTCTTACATCCGGGTTAAATGTTGTATCGTCATAATCTCCCGTAATTTCTTCTTCATCTTCTATCATACTTAATTCAGTTGGATCACTGTTCCCAAAAGGATTATAATTGCTTCCTTTGCTTGGATCATTCCCACCATTATCAATACCTGCTGTCAAAGCGGTGTCGCTATCACCTAAACCTCCCGGATCAGCTAAACCTCCAGGATCAGCCATACTTTCATTCCCTTCAATGATATTCATACCTTCCAAAACTTTAATACCTAAAGAACTGAAAATTAGAACTGTCAATAATATAAGAAATAAATAAAATTTAGTTAGTTTGATTTTCATTATATAAATTATATAATGAAAAAAAAATTTAAAATTAATATTATATAATATTATAATGCCTGCTTTAACACATAATAGAGTTAAGAATGGTTTTAACGGGGGACGCCGTTTATTAAACGCCAATGCTGGTATAAAATTTGGACGAACCATTGGTGCAACAACTGCTGATGCGAGTCGTTCCGATGCTTTAGTTGGTGGTATTGGTCCACGAAGTAAATTTGTTAGAAGAGCTATAAATAATAGAGCAATAACATCCAAACAGGGAGGCTGTTGTCATAATATGGACAAAGAATTTCCTAAGGCAATATTATATTATTCATCTCCAGGTCCATATAAAAATAATAATAGTGTTAATTTAACCATTACTGCTGTATTTGATAAAAGAATGGATAGTAATTTTAATGTTAAAATTGCTATTTCAGGTGTTTCAACATCGATTTCTGCAACAAATATGACTCGTGTTAATTCAACAACATATACATACTTATTTACAAATAATAGTTTTGATAATAATGGTACAAATACAATTGTATTGTCAAACGGTAAAGATATTGTAGGTAATATATTAAATGACGTGGCGAAAAATAATACTTTTGAAGTAGATAATAAAGCACCAACAAATCAAGATAACGTGTTTGCAACTTCCATAACAGTATTGGGTGGAGCCACGGTAACAATTGTGTCTTCTGGGGATGCGAACAACACCGTATGGCTCGCAGTAGCGGGTACAACAACTTTCGCAGTAATTGCTGCAACAATGACAGCAGCGAATGGTACGGCAACAAGTATAACTGCACCAACAACAGCTGGTACATATTATATTTATGTGGTAGATCAAGCTGGAAATGTATCAACGGCATCAATAGAATCAGTAACAGTATAACATCGGCAGATAAAACATTAAATAAATATATTAAATAAATAATTTAAAATATTTATTAAGAATGCTTAAAACATTTTATAATAAAGATTTTTTAGAAGCGGGTATTGATGAAGCTGGTAGAGGACCAATGTTCGGAAGAGTATATACGGCAGCAGTAATTATACCGCAAGACGAAACATTTCAACAACCATTTATAAAAGATAGTAAAAAACTATCAGAAAAAAAAAGAAATCAAGCATTTGAATTTATTAAAGAAAATGCAATTGATTGGTCGGTTACTTGGAAAGATGAAAAATATATTGATAATAGAAATATTTATAATTCTACTTATGATTCAATGCATACATCACTTGATAATTTACAGGTAAGACCCGAATATATTTTGGTGGATGGTTCCGATTTTCAAATTTATACACATAATTGCGAAATAATACCTCATAGATGTGTTATAAAAGGCGATAATTATTATTCTTCAATTGCAGCAGCGTCTATATTGGCGAAGGTATCCAGGGATAATTATATAATTGAAATGTGTGATAAATACCCATTATTAGATGAATATTATGATTTAAGAAATAATAAAGGATACGGTACAAAAAAACATATGGAAGGTATTAAACATTATGGTATTTCCCAGTGGCATAGAAAATCGTTTGGAATATGCAAAAATAGTAAAATAAAGTGTTTTTAAATTGATTATTGTAATTTTTATATTATCTTTAATTAAAAATGTCATTTCCAAGATATGGTTTATTGTTATATGATTCATCAAAAGATAAATGTTGGAAGTTGTTAAATCATCATTTTATTATTGAAGAAAAAATTAATAGCGTTAAAGGTGTATTTCTAAGAGATATGTGGTTTAATTATGAAATTCCAGAAAATGATCTTTATTTTATGATTACACTTATTCGCGATGAAAATCACCTTCGTACAATCCGGGATAGTATATTAAATAACCCCGTGTTAAATAATAATGGTATACCAAATATAAATAGTATTCCAATTCATACATCTTTTTCAAGATGTTTTATATTATCAAGAAGTATAGTGAATAATACTAAAAACAAAATGGAAGAAGAACAAAAAAATAAAGCACAAATTACATTATGTCAAGATAATTGTTATTTTATAATAAATATAATTAAAAATAATAATAACCATACGATAACGTTGCCTCGTTTTGAATTAAATTGATATTGGAATATAATAAAAATAGTATTATAAAAAATGAGCGTAGTTGTATTTGATGTTGAAACCACTGGTTTACCAAAAAGAAGAAATTGTCCTTTTACCGAATTTGATAATTGGCCTCATATTGTTCAATTAAGTTGGATTGTATATAAGTCTGGTAAAATAGAGAGCATTAATGATCATATTATTAAGATACCAGATGATGAGGTGATACCGGAGGTGTGTGTTAACATACACGGTATAACAAATGAAATAATGCGCCGAGACGGGGAAAATATTGTGGATGTATTGATGGAATTTAAAAGGGATTTATCAAATAGCAAGATAATGGTTGCTCATAACTTAGAATTTGATACATCAATTATAAGTGTTGAATTGTTGAGAAATAATTTAAGAAATGCAATGTATTTTTATAGAGGTGAAAAATATTGTACTATGCGAAAAACAAAACATCTGTTCAAAAGATGGCCAAAATTAATTAATTTACATAAGACATTTTTCAAAACAACACCGACTCAATTGCATAATTCTTTAATTGATGTATATGTATGTTTTAGATGTTTCTGCTTTCATTACTATGGTTATGATCCTGTATATAATAATAAAACCATTGAAAATAATTCAAACAATCAAGAATTTAGACGCGTATTTGATGAAATATTAAATTAATTAAAAAAATATTAAATAATTCTTATCATTTTTTTTAAATGATAAGAATTATTACAAAAGAAGACCAAAGTATATTATTTAACAAAGAAGAAATTAAATTTTCAACATTTTTAAATAATATGTTTTTTAATAAACAATTTTATAATAACGAAGATTCTGAAGATTCTTGTGAAGATTCTGACAATTCTTGTGAAGATTCTGACAATAAAAACGTGAAAGAACTAAAAATAGATAAATTATCAATACAATCCTTGGTAAAAATAAAAGCAATAATACAATATGTATTGGAAAAGAAAATTGAAAATGATTATAAAAATAACAATAAATTAAAAAAAATGATACAAATATCAAAATATTTTTCATTGAAAGAATTTTTTGAATTGTTGGATGTTGTTAATTATTTACATATTGAATTAATTATAAATGTAATGGTTAATTATATAAAACAAGAAATAGAAGATGATACATTAATGGAAATAAAAAAAACATTTAATTTAACCGATGATGATTTTACTGGCGATCAATTAAAGAGGGAAGAATTATTTAATAAAATAATATGTGATTAACCAGAACACATATCACAGACTTCATCCTCATATGGAATATTTTTTTTATCTGGCTCAATGGTAAATTGTTGTGGCGCAGCTTTGGCTTTTGTTCTTAAATAATATAATCCCGTTTTTAATCCCTTTTTCCAAGCATACATATGCATTGATGTTAATTTATCATAAGTTGGCACTTTCATCCATAAATTTAAACTCTGACTTTGACAAATAAATGCACCGCGGTCTGCTGACATATCAATAATGTCTTTCATTGGGATTTCCCAGACTGTTTTATATTTCTCTTTTAATTCCTTTGATAAATGTTCTATATTTTGTATAGAACCATTATCTTTAATAATTTCATTTTTAATTTTTTCATCCCACTTATTTTCTTTAATTAATTCTCTAATTAAATATTTATTAATCATTATAAATTCGCCTGCCAATGTTCTACGTACATAAATATTACTGGTAAATGGTTCAAAACATTCATTATTGCCTAAAATTTGCGATGTTGAAGCAGTTGGCATAGGGGCAACCAACAATGAATTGCGCAACCCATATTTTTTGATTTTTTGTTTTAATGATGACCAGGAATATCTATTTGATGGTTTAACATCCCACATATCAAATTGTAAAATACCTTTTGAAGCAGGTGATCCTTCAAATGTATCATATGACCCATCTTCTATTGCGATTTCCATACTAGATTCTAAAGCTGCGTGATATATCGTTTCAAAAATATTTTTATTAATTTCTTTAGCTTCATCTGAATTAAATGGTAAATTCATTAAAGCAAACGCATCTGCCAAACCCTGGACGCCAATACCAATTGGTCTGTGTCTTTTATTTGATGTTTTCGTCTTGGATGTTGGATAAAAATTAATATCAATAACTTTATTTAAATTATATGTGATAATTTTTGTAATTTTATGCAAAAGCTCATAATTAAATGTTGGTTTTAATATTTTAATTAATTCTTTATACCCACCAATTCGCTTGTTATTAATATAAATTTGTGGTACAGAATTAATTTTTTTAGTCTCATTAACGGAATTATAAAATTCTTTCCTTTTTTCATCATCATCTAAATTAATTTCTTCATAATCAAAACCATTATTATCAAATAATTCTTTTGTTCTTTTGCACCATTTACAATTGGTCTTTGAATACATTTTTATAGATTTAATATCTTTATGATAAAGTGGGTTTGGATTTTCAACAAATTTTGACAATCCAACGCTGGCTAAATTACATACGGCCGTTTCTTTGGAATCGGAGTATTCCATAATTTCACATTGAGATGTTATAACACCGTTAAAAATACCAGAATGTCTTTTACTTTCATTAAAACAGAATGTTTTATCAACTTCATTATTATCTGTTATTTTGGATATTTTTACAAATGCAGAAGCATTTCTTTGTGGCGAATGTTCTTTTATGAGTAAACGTTTTGGCGAAAATCCTAATTTTGTCAATGACTGCAAATCATTTGAATTAACCAATAATCTCCATAATCTTTCTTCCATATTTAACGTTACTTTACTTGATATACCACAAGTTTGTAACATTAATTTGATATTAATAAGAAATTCTTTATGTATGCATGAAATTTGCAGCGATTGATTTTTATCATTTCTGACAATACAACCATCCGCGTCACAATATCCAGCAAACCACTCTAATTTACTTTGCAAAGAATAATTTATTGGTACAAAAAATTTATCCTTTAAAGATTTATATTGTTTTTCCAGTGATTGATTATTTGTATTGTATGTACCATCCCCGCTAAAAAATCCATTTGTATAAGAAAATTGTAAATCTTTTTTATTGTTAATAATTGGATATTCGCATTTAATTAACTTCATATTTATTTTAAGATCTTTTGCTTCAACAAGTTCTACTGATTTGCTTTTAATAATATCTTGTTTCATTTTAGAAGTTGGATATTTTTTTTGGATATAAAATTTATGATATTTTGTACAAGTTAACGTTGCACCATCTGAAAATTCAATAGTTAATAATTCTTCTGAGTCATTGGTTTGTTTAACAGTAACTTCGCTAAATTCTTTACCATTCCAAACATTTACTTTATTATCTTTTAAATTTTCTATTTTTAAATGTCCTTTATCTGTTAATAATAATGTATCACCTTTAACGCAACAAAGATTGCTCGACTTTATGGTGCCAATGTTTTTTTGATTGGATTTATTATTACAATGGTCTTTATATAACATATAAGGTGTCCCTGTTTCTATTTGAGAATCTAAAATTTTGAGCCATATTTTCCTAGCATCAATTGTTTTAATCCCTCTACCATCCCTTTCATATTTTTCATAAAGTTGAACAAATTTGTCACCATATACGTCTGATAATCCCGGGCATTTATCAGGACACATTAATGTCCACTTTTTATTTTCCATAACCCTTTTCATAAATAAATCAGGTATCCATAATGCATAAAATAAATCTCTAGCTCTCATTTCTTCGTCGCCGTGATTCTTTTTCATTTCAAGAAAATCTTCAATATCGCCGTGCCACGGTTCCATATAAATAGCGAAAGAACCTTTTCTTTTGCCACCACCCTGGTCACAATATCTAGCAGTACCATTGAAAACCCTTAACATAGGTACGATTCCATTTGACGTACCGTTTGTTCCGCGAATATGAGATCCCGATGAACGAATATTATGTATATGTAAACCGATGCCGCCCGCCCATTTTGAAATTAAAGCACAATCGGTCAATGTGCTATAAATTCCAGCTATACTATCGTCTTCCATACCTATTAAATAACAACTGCTGAGTTGGGAGCGAGGTGTTCCTGCATTAAACAAAGTTGGCGTTGCGTGTGTGAAAAATTTTTGACTCATATAATCATATGTTTCTTTTGCTCTTTTAAGATCATCGCCGTGTATACCGATGGAAACCCTCATCCACATATGCTGTGGTCTTTCAACGATTGCTTTATCAATTTTCATTAAATATGCTCGTTCTAGGGTTTTAAATCCAAAGTAATCCAATAAAAAATCTCTATCATAATCTAACCAACCCTGGACAATTGATTTATTTTTTTTTACGACATTAAAATAATTTTTGGATATTAAAGGAACATTTTTATCATTCACGTCTTTAAAATTATATAATTGTTTAGTAATTTTAAAAAAATTATCATCTGTATTTTTTTGGTGATTTGAAATTAAAACGCGACTGGCTAAAATACCATAATCGGGGTGTTTTGTTGCCAATGAAGCACATTGTTGTGCTGTTAATTCGTCAATCATCGTTGTTGGGATATTTGGATACAATCTATCAATGATTTTGACAGTTAAAGATGTATAATTTACATCTAATTCATTTTTACCTAATTTTTTTATACGATTTAGTATCTTATCAAATGAGATAACCTCATTTTTCCCAGAACGCTTAGTAACATAATCCTCGTTTTTATCCATTTATTAATATATTATTTCTGATATATTTAAATTGTTGTTAATTAATAATTTTTAAGTAATATATAATATTGATAATATATAAATGGCATCACAGCGATATTATTTATTAAATAAATTTTTAATTGCTTGTATATTTATAGGTGTTGTTATGATATTAATAAAAGAAAAAGAAGGGTTTGCTAGCCATTATAGCAATATTAATGAATTATATAGAGGTCCTATTTTAGATAAATTGGAGGTTAAAAATGAACCTAGAAAAATAGATAATCAGCAAAATAATTCAATCAGAGTTGGTAAATATAGCAAAATTAGTAATAATTTTGGAATTCATCCGTGTAACGATAAAAATACAAAGGGTAATAAAATGTGTGAAAATTTTTATAACGCGACTGATGTGGTTATGAAAAAAACACCGGAAGCTTGTATGCCTGACATATTTGGCTGCCGCCGTGTTGGGTTTTTTTGTTCACTGATTGATTAATTTAAAAATATAAAAAAATATAAAAAAAAATTATTTTTATATTTTTTATGTATCTATTTTGATAATTATTGATTGGTTTGAATCAGTCTTTTTTACTCTTTTTTTGGGTTTTCTATGATCATAACCAGTAACTCTTTCTTTTATAATTGTATCCCAAACATTTTCTAAAATAGGTTGTATTTCTTTAAACCACTCTTTATTTCTGAGTACTAATGCGCAAGAATAATTGTCCAAAAACCAATAAGTATAACCAATCCAAGTTAAATGTGATTTTTCGTCAATACATTTTTCGGACCATTGATCAAATTCTTTTTTTGAAATATTAAAAGGTGGGTATTCATAAATTGGTTCGTGTCCATCGTGGAATTGTAAAATAATACCTTTAAATTTACCGTCTTTTGTTTTATTAAAAGTACCATCATTATTAAATTCTTCTTCGCTTTCATATGTTTTGAAACGCGTTTCTAGAAAATCGCATTCATCTAAACACCATACTTCCATTTGAATTTGCATCTGTATCCAATAATCTTTTTTTGGTATACCATTCAATAACCGATCTGATACTGGATTTTTTATTTCCAATAAACGACCGAACCGAACATTTTTTTCATCAATGTTAATTCCATCAGGGGAGGCTCCTAAAAATGGAATAGTGTCGTGTTTAATACAACCAAATTCGCCAACTTTTGTATCATACAAATATTCATACATCAAAGACGACAATGGTTCATATTTATGACCTTGATGAAAAGGTGAATTAATATTAACTGATGTTTTGGAAGAGATATTTATGGGTTTACATTTATCATAAATAATGCTATTTACCATGGCTGTTGAATCAATTGCTTTCCATATTGAACTTGCTGTTAATAAATTCCAACGAAACTTAAACCATTCTCCGGTTCGTTGTTCTGGTTGTTCTTTGGATTTAACTTTTTCAAATATTGACTTGACATAATTGATATTTGGCTCTTTCAATATTAATGTTTTTTTAAATGATCTGGGTTTATCGTTTATAAGGAAATATAACTCAATACATTCGTTGATTACAGTTTCTAATGGAATAGAAAATGAATCAATAATCGTATCACCATATGTATCTATAATAATTTTAAATATATCTTCATATACAACCTCTAAAAAATGATACTTTTCATATACACGTATATTATCTTTTAAATATTCTTCAACAAAATAATAGATACTTTCTTTAAAGTCTTCGATATTTTTATTATTCGCCTTTTTTAAATTAAATTCATCCTTTATATTTGCCAATATAGGTAAATCATCCCAGTTAACCATTCAGATTATATATTATATATAATAATCATATTAAATTTATATCAATTTAAATTATTATTTGTATTCTACTCTTCTTCAACCTTCTTATCTTTCTTAGACTCCTTCTTAGACTCCTTCTTAGACTCCTTCTTAGACTCCTTCGCCTTCTTAGGCACCTTCTTAGGCACCTTCTTAGGCTCTTTCGCTTTCTTAGGCACCTTCTTAGGCACTTTCGCTTTCTTAGGCTCTTTCGCTTTCTTAGGCTCTTTCGCTTTCTTAGGCTCCTTCGCTTTCTTAGGCTCCTTCGCTTTCTTAGGCTCCTTCGCTTTCTTAGGCACCTTCGCTTTCTTAGGCACCTTCTTAGGCTCTTTCTTATTTAAATTTTTAAGAGATTTGTTAACTCCCTTTTTTTCATTTTTTTTATTTACTTTTTCATCTTTATTTAAAATTTTTAATGTTTTGTTGCAATTTCTTATATGTTTGGGTGCCAAATGATTTGATATTTTGTGTTTTTTATCTGATCTTTTTAAAATGAATATTTCTTTTTGTTTATTAAAAAATAATAAAGGTATATTTATTATCTTATTATTTTCAATGTCATATTGAATATCTTTTATTTTTTGTAGTTTTTTTCTATCAATGCATAATAATAAATATTCCTCTAATTTTATTTTATGTTTTTCAGATAATTTATGTTTGGCAGAATAATGTATAACATATTTTTTTATTAATGAATTTTTAACAGTTCTACTCTGTTTATTCCACGGTTTTTTTGTATTTAATTGTATTTCTTGTTTTAAAAAACTATCAATATTATATATATTTGTTATGGGTTCCGTTGACATTTTTGAATTTGATAACAACATATTTTGATATTTAATATTTTTTAATTCGGTACAAGATTCTTTTTTTGAATCTTTTTTTTCATCATTTTTCATAACTATATAATATTATATTAAATTAAGTTTATGTTCATTTAATAAATGTCATTTATATATGAAAAAAATTATAATAAAGGAAGGAAAAAATACATTATCCGTTAAAGATATTTCAAATAACGAAATAATAGATACATTTTTAAAAGGCAATATTGAATGGATAAATAAATTATATTTAAATGAAAGTTTCAATAATGATAAATTTATAATAAAATCATTAAAAAGAAAATTAAATGGATATAAATCTCAAGATGTTAAAAAAAAAAGATTTGATGATATTAAATTTATTGGATACGATGAATTACTTGAAAAAATAGTTGTATCAAAATTATTATGTTATTATTGTAGATGTAAATGCAGTTTACTCTCAAAAAAAAAAAGAGATATGGAACAATGGACATTGGATAGAATAAATAACGATATTGGTCATTTTACAAAAAATGTTGTAATTTCGTGTTTAAAATGTAATTTGCAGAAAAGGCGGCGGGGTGATGAACATTTTAAATTTGCAAAACAAATGCGAATTATTAAACATTATTAAATTTAAAACTAAATTGTCCATATTGTTGTCTATAAATTATTGATTTAGGTGATTTATAATAATTTAGTTTTTGAAAATAATATTTTTTACATTTTTTAATAAAATATTCAAATGAAATATTAATTGAACAAAAGTCTCTATTGGAAAAATTATATTTTTTAATTATATTTATTTTAAATTTTTTTGAATCACCAACAGGTACTCTAGTCTGAACATTGTTTAAATAATTAAATAATTTTATAAAATCAAAAACGGTTTGTTCAATCCCATCTTCGTCTCTCTCCCAACTATAAGTTATAAATTTCTTCTTTTTCAAATAACTAATAAATTTATTTAAATTATGTTCATTGCAACCATATACCAAATTCGTTTCATTATCATAATAACCAAATGATTCATCCCAATTTTGAACAATAGCCAATTTCATTTTAATTTAAACTTAAAATGAAAAATTAAAATCAATTTATAATTTAATTATGAATTACGCGCAATTATATTGGAATAATGGAGAAAATAAAATAATTAAAACCAATCGTAATGAAAAAAATAATATTTTAGAAAAAGAGATTGAGAGAAAAACGAATTCGTTGTTAGACGTAAATGATAGTTTTCCAAGAAATAAAGAAATTAGCGTAAATAGTAATAATTTTAGAGAAAGTATTGAAATTAATTTAGAAAGTCGTAATAACAATCGTGATATTATTGAAAAAAGATTAAATAAAAGAGAAAAATTAAAAAATGGATGGTTTAATCCATATTTATCAACTAACAAATATATTGATGATTTAACAAATGAGAATAAATTTCTTCGCCCAAGAAATACATATAAAGATAATAAAAAAATGGATAATGATGAGATTTAATGACTTTAACAAATAAGAATTTAAATAATGTTTTTTATTATGTCTTAAAATGAATTATACAACACAAAATAGTTTATTGCTTAATAATTTACTAGGATTTTATAATAAAAATAATAATATTGATAAAATCTTACCAATTATTAATGGCGAATCATTAATTTCTCTCAGATTAGTTGATTGGTTTGTGACAAATTATAGTAAAAAAAATTATACTATTATCAAAAATGCGAATGTGAGATTCAAAGTATATACGGATTATAAATTAAAATTAAAGGCATATTCTAAAAAAAGATTTGATCCATTTTGCAGATGGGACAGAATAACAATACCGTATAAAGAAAATATTTCTATACAAACCACTATTGGTCAGTTAAATTTTTTTAGATGGTTGTTGGAAAATAATATTATGTCTTATATTAAAGAACATTTAGAATTAATAAATCAAGATATGAATAAACGTAATAGTACTTCTAAAAATAAATTAAAATTTAAAAATAAAACGAGAAAAAAAAGAGAAGAGTTATCGGTATTAGCTTCAAAAAGTATAAAAAAAGAACAAGTTAAAATTGTCGTTGAATTCAAATAATTTTATAATAATATGTATATATGAAATTATTTATTCTTGGGTTAATCATACTATTAATATTAGTATGTCAAATATATAAAATAATAAAGGAAAAAAATCCAAATAAATATAGAGAAAAAAAAGATAGGGAAGGATTGGGCGAATATGAAGAAAACATAAAACACCGAGATGAATTTATTGAGCATACCAGTGACTACTATGAAAAATTAATAGATAAAAAAGATTATGAATTGGGTAAAAAAATAGATAGCAATATTGGCGGAGCTTTTATTTATTTGGATAGTAGGAATAGATTAAACTATGAGAATAGGGGGCAATATTTAAAGGTAAAAAATATGGAAGGATTCCACGGCAAAGGTAGTGCGATAAATGATTACGGAAAAGAAATAGATAAATGTCGCGCCATAACAAAATGTGGGATGTTAAATGAACCTGGTTATGAAAATTGTGGATATTGTGGGGAATTAGGCGATAAAGAAGGAAAACAAGGTAGTACGACGGGTGGATATAATCAAGATGGTAAATTTGATTATATGCCGAATGCAATGGGTGGAAAACAAGTTGGTCCCGATGTATGCCCTAGTGACGCATTGGAAGCTCATCCACCCAAAACAAGTAATACCAAAAAACCATTGGGAAATAGATGGGCAACAACTGCGTATGATTGTGAAAAAATAAAAATGCAAGATAAATGCTCAGAAGTAAGAAATTGTGGGGATTTAAATAATGCTGAATTTGGCGATATATGTGGTTGGTGTCCGTCGGATAAAGCTTATCCAAAAGATAGTGATGATAATTTATTATATACCGAAGACAATATCGTCAACTTGGGTGCACAACATTCAAATAACCCGGGTAAAACTCAAGTTAAAGGAGATTCTTGTGCCGCTCTAAATGAAACATATGCGGATGCTAATGGTAAATTAACACCTTACTTTTCAACATTGCAAAAGGCTGATGCGTGTTCTGTGTGTGATAATTCTGGTGGGCAGATTGTTGTTGATTCAAAACCAAAATGGAGCGATGAATGTATTCAAGATTTGTGGACATCAACAGTTAAGGGTGATCACGAAGAAGATTTAAGTTCAAAGATATTGGTTAAGTGTTCAACGGCTTACGATGCCCCACCAGGTTTAGATTCTGGTGGTATTTATTATAAAAATTATGGTGATAAAGAGGGATCCGATAGATTACCAGGTACAACTTGGGGTTATGAAAAATGGTATAACGTTCGTAATAATATGCAAAATGAAGTAACATATCCTATTTTTAATTTTAAGAAAGATTATAATACTAGAATAGATAACACGGATAGTAAAAAATTATTTGAATTTGGAGACGAATCTAATGAGTTAGATAAAGATACGGGAGAGTTAATAATGGATGGCGGTATTAGGAGATCTTATATAATGAATAGCGAAGTTTATGATAATGCAAGTAAATTTAAGGATTCTCACCACAAAGATCCCAATTTGAGGATCGATCAAAAATGGAAACAATGTTTTAATGAAGAAAATAAGAATAACGAATTAAAGTGTGTTCCTGTAAAAGAATTGCAAGATTTGGAAAATACTGTTTTTCCCGAAGATGGCTTAACATACAAAGATTTAGATGGTTGGAAAACAAGGTGCAATGAATTAAAAAATATAAATAAGTGTGAAGTTAAGGCTGCTTTTCCAAATGGTAGTCTTGTTGGAGATAAAATAATGTGTGAAGAGCTTAATTAGAAATTATAATATTATATTATATTATTATGGACCCAATTAATTATTTTATAGTAATATTATTAATTATAGGAATATTATTATTAATTAAAAATTATATAAAAAATAAAACAAAGGAAGCATTTGGCGCCAGTATTTATAATATGTCAGGTGATATACAAGACGACGACGACGACGACGACGACGAAATAAATTTAACACCCGACACAGATGCCCAAGGTTATGAATTAGTTGGTTCTGTACCACCACCCTCTTATAAAGATGGTATATACGATTTTAATTTAAAATATGCTAAACAAATATGGGAAGATTTGGGATGTGATCCACAAAGTGAATATGCGCCAACGGTTGATAATAAAAAAACTTTATTTAATGGTAAGGATATTGGTTGGGCGAGAGAAGATTATAAATTTCGCGTAAAGTCAATGCAAGTTGAAGCGACTAAAGCTGAATATAATTATTATGATTGGGGGAAATATAAAAAGAGTGATACTGACGATACTGAGGTGAAGAAAAAAGGGGATGATACCAAAGATAATGCCAATAAATGGATAGTAGATAAGAATAAAATGAAGTCAGATTGGGCAAAAACCATTAACAGACCGGAAATAGTAAAATATCCAATGGGTATAAGAAAATCCAGAGCATTGTGCGAAGGAAAAGATCCGGGTGATTATAGTTTACCAAAAAAGGGCGATAAGGTAAAAATAAAAAATAAAGTCAATTATGGTAGTCCATATTTTTCAGGTATTGTGGTGGGACACGATGGAGAATATATTAAGAACGACAATGACCCAATAGAAGTTTTATGGTATCAAAAAGGTACGGCCACGGTGGATACAGATACAAATAAAATAACGAATTTGTTTAGCGACGAAGATTGTGGCATTACATCTTTAGATAACGATAATATTAATTGTACAAGAACTGAAACTGAAAAAGAAGATATAGAAGTTATAATAGACAAGGAAAAGGTCCGCGATAACAGCATTGGGTGGAAATTATATGGCACAAACGGTACGGATGGACAAGAATCTTGGTTTGGTTCGCCCAATTTAGATATATATAGTAATGATAACGGTGAGAAACTTGGTAACATTCCAAATGGTGACAATAAAACAAAATGGTCTGACCGCTATAGAGATGCGCCTTATGACATAAGAAATATAATACCAAAAAATTTAAGATCTTATGATACTGCTGCGAAAACAAAAACGTTTAATATGGAAAATAATGCTGACAATTCAATTGATCCAAAATCAGTTTTTAAAATTGAAGAATGTCAGAAAGAGTCAGCTTGTGAAGATTTAAGATGTGATGCAATTGTTGATAAAATAAAAAAAAAATATCCATTGACCAATGTATGTAATCTTGAAAAAAGGAACACGTTTTCCGACGATGGTGACAGAAAAGAGCGTGGTGAAGGAACAAATGGTCAATATTGCGCGGGCGGTGCCAATAAAGGTGCTGTATTTACTTATTATGACGAAGGTCGTTTATGTTCATTCCAAGATTACGGGCACAAAGTTGATAATAAGCCAAGAAATTTTTGTAAGACGATTTGTGGAGAAAGATGTAAATCTATTAATAAATTGGATAAGGATACTGCCGGGTGGAAAGGAACTAATTATATTGAAGTTTTCTCTGGTAAAAATTTTACAGGTCATAAAGCTATCGTTCGTGGAAAGGATGGTCGTATGGACGCGTATAAGATATTTCCAGCGGCTGCACGCCCGGTCTCTATAAAATCTATTAAAATACACGGTCCCGAAACTGTTGCACTTTTATCACAGGATAAGAATTCTTTAGATCCAACAAAAAGCGACGATGATGGTTTTGTATATGTTGAAAAACACGTTCCCAATTTTGAAACATACGCTAATTCAAGACAAGGTTATATAAAACACAAAAATAAAATTGTTATGGGTGGGATTTCCGACAGTGAGATGAAAACCGCGTGTTTAATGAGCGGTTCAGTAAATTGTCACGGGTTCACAGGCGTCCCATTGAGTTATTGTAAAGATGTTTGTCACAATCGCGAAACGTGCGGTAGTTTTGACTGGGTAGAATCCAGCAAAACTTGTTGGTTGAACTCCACCGAAACTAAAATGGTACCAAAAATAGGGACAGATGTATATATTAAAGGAAACGCCAAACATTTTAGATATATTGACGTGTGTAAAAAAAAAGTGGTGAATATACAAAATTTAGAGAAGTATATACCGAATAACTCCAGTCAAACAGAGACTTTTCAGACAATTTTATTAGGTGGAAATTTTAAAATAAAATATTTAAATATTAAGGGTATCAAATTTGGAGATCAAAATTGGGGAAATGTGACAAGCTGCAAAATACGCGGTATTAAAAGCGGTGGTGGAAACACCGAAATAGGGTCTATAAATTATATGAATTTACAAGGCAATATGACAAATAGTGGTGTAAATCAGCGCAGCGGGGATCAGTTTAAAGGTATTTATGGTATTGAATATAATGTATACAAAAAAAAAGTTGATCCCAATATTGGTAATAATATTATAAGTAAGAAAAAAATTCTGGAAAAAGATAAAAAAACACATAGTGATTTGCTATGTCACACTCCCGCTCCATATTTCTGGCTACCAACCGCAGCGATATGTCTTACATTGAAAATAAAAATTGCAATTCTATCTGGAGAAATTGAGAATTTGACCAAGTTGAAGAAAAAGGGCGATTCGGCCAAAATACCAACGACAACGCCAAAAATAATAAATGAAGAAAGATATTATAAATTATCTGGGAATAAATCAATCAGTTCCATCGTACTTTACCCATCTAAAATTGGGAGCGGACACGAAACTTTGTATAAAAGCAATGGTGGTAAAATTACAATATTTTATAAAGTTTAGCATAATATATTATAAAAAATATTTTATTTATAATATATAACCAAATGGAAACATTATTTTTTATTTTAATAATAGTAATTTTAATAATTGGATTATTTTTTATGAATAGAGACAATAAAGAAAATATGACAATGGGTGATGAGGCTATTGACGATTTTAGATTAGAAAATAGTTTTCGCCGAGATCAAATTGATTATTACAGGAAAAAAAATAGCGGTATTCATACAAATTGCGAAGAATCAAACTTTGTTAAACTTGCAAATAATAATTCAAAATTAAAAGAAGTTAAAGTTTGTGATTTTTTTACTGGTAAAAATATTAAAGAAAATTTTGATTCAAGTAAAATAAATAGTATGGAAGCATCAAAATATGTGGAAGAAATAGATCAATGTAGAGATTTAAACAATTCCCTTAAACGAAATCTAGGACCAAAATCAACAATTGAAGATATTAAAAATGAATTAATGCAGATACCTGATCAATTCGCATTCAATAAAACTGATGAAGAACAAATTGGTGAAGAGGATAAAGGATGTGGTTACTGTTGGGATGGCCCTGGTTTCGGGGAAATACTTTATGGTGATTCATTAGGTCCTTATAAAAATGTTAAAACGGGAAGCGTTTGTGAAAATTGGGTAAAACCAGGCGATCTTCGCCGCGGGGGCGGGTTGAACTTGATGAATAATAAATGGAAATCTGAAGATGATGCGACAACTATGAAATTTGGTGGAAATCAGGGTGTTGTTACTGACGCAATTAAATTACACGAGCAGAAAATTTGTAGTGAAGTAACTGGTTGTGGTGATTTAGACGGTGAAAAAAATATATGCGGTTGGTGTTTTATGGGTCGTAAAGGCGATGGGAAAGGCGAAGGTATGGTTGCAATGAAAGACGCGGATGGAAACATAATAGGAGAAACAAAATATAAAGATGACTATTGTCCGTGGCCGGGAGAAGTCAAGGGTGATGGTAAACCCGATCCAGATAAATGGACTGGTCCAAATGACACAAGCAAATGGTTAATTAAAGCTGCGAAGGATGGAGACGGTTTAACAGAATCACAAGTATATGATTTAGATCTCAAATTGCAAAAAGATTTAAAAAATAAAGAAAACGCTAAAAAAAATGATGATACATTAGATGTTAGTACTAGAAATTTGGCTAAGAAAGCTATGTATTATATAGAAAATAAAATCAGATATATTTCAAGTTTTGGAACGGCGGATGAATATGTTGCTACAATATATAACAAACCCTGTAAAAAGTGCCATTGGCAAACAAATGAATTAGGAGATGCTGCTAATAATAAATTTTTATATAAATGTGGCAATGGTGTGCCGAAACTAGATGGAGATGGGAAGAATGTTTTCTTTTTGCATAATTATAGTGGATTATCAAGTGATCAAAAAATAATTATTAAAGGTATGTATGAAACGCACGAATTTTTAAAGAAATGTCAAACAGATATGTCAATATTTGGAAACAAAATTGATATATCTAGTCAAGATGGGAAAGACATTATGGAATTTTGTAATTCAATGCAAGAATTTTTAGATGAGGATGGACATAAAAAATTAAAAGAGATATTTATGAAATTGGATTTATCAAAAGATAATATTGGTTGTATGGAAAATTGTAATTTAACAAACGATAATGGTGGTTATAATAATATAACTGGTGATGGTACCAAATGGAAAATAAATGATAATTTAATAACTCCGACACCAACTTGTAAACCATTGGTAACTAGTGAAATAAAAGATATATTTGGTTATGATGAATATAATAAATTTAATAAACAAGGTACCCGAGTTTTTGCGAAAACAAGAAGTGCAAAAATTATTGAAAGAATAAAAAATACTAATACGTTTAAAATTAAATATGATGACGATAATACATTAGATGATATTTTGGGTAGTGAAATAAGATTAAAAGTAAAAAATTCAAACTTTGCTCCAAATATTATAGCAGAAATATTAATGGACGGTAAATCATTTGGACACAACAGTTTGGGTGATAGAATAAAAGAAATTTGGAGAATATTTATTAAGATTGGAGAGGATTTAAGACCTGAGTTATTTAGTGGAGATTTTTCTTTATCAAAATCGCCACAAAAGACAAATGTTATGGATAGTAATAATCCATTAAATACGTATACCAACCTGAATAATAAGTCTGGAAACATTGATAAAGCATTGAAATACGAAATAGATGTGTTAAATGGGGAACCTCAACTGGTTCCCGATGGAAAGGGTGGTGAAGAAGAAAGACAATCTTGGAGAGAGACATCCCTTAATGGTGGAATATCTGGATCCAGATTATTAATAGATATAAGTCAATGTGAGACATTAAATAAGAACTTTCCTTGTTTTAAAAATTGGTTTGGTAAAAAGGATGTGACTGGAAAACTACCTTATCAAGATGGTTACGATCCATCTAAACCTCTTGGACACGAAGATGCTTGTTATGACGAGTTATGGCATACACAAACAAAAAAAGATTTTACGGGCGAAGGTGGTTTCGGGGTGATAGAAACTGACACAAAATCTTGTTATCTGATGAATGGGGCTAAAAGTGGTATACCATCCTTTAAAAACGCAATGGATAGAACGTTTTTAAGTGACGGTGTTAGTCATTCTCTTAAAAAATATACAATTGATGTTATGAATAAACTACCAATAACTTCTGTTAAAAAGGATATTGAAAATATCAGAATAACCGCTGATACGAGTCATCAATATGAGGCAATATATGCGGATGGAGATATTACTGATGATATGAAAAAAACGCAAATACTTAATTCCGCGAAGGTCGCCACGAATGCTTGTTATGGAGAATTGTATAAATTTGAAGATAAAGAGATTGGAAACAGTACTGACAATGATGAGAAAATGCTGCCATATTCTTGTCAAAATCGTTTTAGGAACGAAAAATATAATTTTCCAAGACCTAAGGATTGTGTTGATCATTTTTGGAAGACAAGGACGGAGGGAAACCAACCAGTATACAAACATCAAACACACGGGATCGATGGGAATTGGGAAGATAGATCATCGTGGAATTTGGGTAAGGATTATCACGTTCTTAATCCCGATTTTGATAAAGTTTGGGGCAATATGAATATACCAGCTAAAAATTGGCAAGATCAAATAAATTATAATGCAACCAATCATCGATTAGCCAGATTTTTAGAAGAAAATGTTGCTTTTTTGAATAAATTTAAAAATAAAACCACGAAACATACAGCTAGTAATTATGATAAATATTTAATAAAAAAACGACTTATTTATGAATACATAAATGAGGATGAAGATAAAATTTGGAAATATTTAAAACCGGATGAAACGGTAACAGACGCAGACATTATAAAAAAAGTTATGAAAGAAACAGAGTATCCGTGGGTCAAAATGTGTTGGGGTGATTTTAAAGATGCTTTGAAATTTGAATTCAAGAAGGGAATTAATATTGTTACTGAAAATGGTGATGGCACTTTAAATTTAGAAAAAGCTCCAAAATTAAAAGCTATTATTGATGGTGACGAGACTAAAAAAGCCAGAATGGTAATAAAAACAAAGGATAATTATGAATACTCTTTGAAATATGGAAGGCGCAATAAAGGTGGTAGAATAGAATTTGACCATCCAAAAATCCCATCGTCTATAACAGAAAAATTATATAATAAAACGTGGTTTCCTTTTTGGAGATTTTTTAATAAAATGGATGGTGGTGGATTAAAATATTATAAAAAAGCAGAATTTTTAGCAAATGAAAAGAAGCAATTGGATATAAGACAATCAAGAGATGTTAGCAGAAGAAATTATATGAATGCTGCTGAAAGGGGAAGATAAAATAATAAAAAAAATATATTTAAAATTATATTTATACTTTAACTATTACAAATGAATTTTTTTAAAATATTTATGGGGAGCCCTTCTATTACCAAAAAAGTTAATTTTGAAGATATTCAAGAAATTATTCAGAATAAAAAAAAAGCAATAATGATAAACACGTTGGATACTTCAGAACAAAATTGTTTAATAAGAAAAACAACAACAATTAACAATGAAGAAAATATTATAAATACTTATTTAAGAAATGATAAAAATATAAATATTATCATTTACGGAAAGAATGCGCATCAAATTAATCTATTTAAAAAATACGAACAATTGTTAAAATTGGGATTTATAAACGTGTATATTTATCCCGGTGGATTATTTGAATGGTTGTGTTTACAAGATATTTATGGAAAAGAAAATTTCCCAACCACCTCGGACGAATTAGATATATTAAAATTTAAAGCCCCCTCCATATTCAATGATACTCTTCTTTTGACGAATTAGTTTCATATTTTTGTATTTTTTATATATAAATGCAAAAATATGAAAAATATTATACAAAAAATATAAAAAATATTATTGAAGAAATATTTACAATAAAACATAAATTTCCTGATAAATTATGTTTTTTAGATACGTCTGCGGGCAATAATGACTTTGCAAAGAATTTATTAAATACTAACATTATAAATACTAACATTTCGTATGATATATCTCCACCAAACAAATATTATGGACAAGTAATAAAAAAAGATTGGTTAAACGAAAATACAGAAAATACGTGGAATACGATAGTTGGATTTAACCCGCCTTATGGATTTGGTTCAAAAAAAGCAAAACAATTTATTTACAAGGGATTTATAGAAAATCATAAATTTTGTATATGGTTGGTACCCATAAGTTTAAAATTATTTCTATTAAAATTATATACACCGTTATTGCAAAAGAAATTTATTTCGTTACCATTTTTAGATAATGAAAATAAAAAAATAATTAAACAAAGTGTTTTTCTGTTCATTGGTAGTATAAAAAAGGTATCTGACCATAAATCAATCTTTCTCTCACGATTAAAAACAAAAATAGTTTCAAAATATGATTATATTTTAAAGAGATCTCATAATGAAGGGATTCGCGGTGACGCAACATTCTTATTAAAAAAAACGGGAAATGCAGTATTTTTTCCTAGTTTTTATAAACCTGATATATCAAAAAATATATGGTGGCAAATAAACAAATCGGGAATAGTATATAAAGGAGGAACCCTTGAAAAATATAATGGTAAATATATTATGAATGGTAAACATATAACAAAACATTTAAATAAAGATTATAAGTATGCGGTTGATAGCAATATTTATGTAAAATTTTCATTCCTTGAAAATTGGATTGATATGATTTTATTCATTAATAAGTTAATATTGATAGGTAATTCAAATGAATTTTATGATATGGTAAATGAATATAAGCCAGCGGCTATTACAATCGGATGGATGAGAGAATTATTGAATGAGTATATTGATAATAATAAAATTGAAAAATAAAAATATATATTAAAAATATACTATTAAACTTTTCCATTATATTATGGATTTAACACAAAGTAAATTAAAAAAAGAAGAATGGAATGCACTTGAAGTTCCGCTACCGGAAAGTGAAAAGAAAATTTTGAAAATGATATATGATGGTTGGGAAAACCCTAATATATCATTTAATGATGCAAATAGTTTAATTTCAATTATGAAAATTTCTGAAAATATTGAAAAATTTCATCATAATTTTTATGCAATGTATTTTCAGAAAATAGTAGAAAGTTTGAATAAAAAATATAATATTTCTTGGGAAAAGAAAAAACAAAAAAAAGGGAAATTTAAATTAAAAAAGAGAGAAGAAATACGAATAAAAAATTTTGATAAAAAAATGGATATTTATAGAGACAGTATTTATGAGTTTTTACTATTAAAAAATGTAACATCATTTCTTTCAAATATGAGTACAAATAACGTATCAAAATATATTTATTATTATTATAATTTATCACAACTAGTATTGAATAAAATAAGCAATATCAATATTATAATTATGGAATATGTTAAATTTATATTGACATTATATTCAAAAAAAATAAAAAAGAAAGATATTATAATTAATTCTAGTAAATATATTGAACAAAATAAAATTTTATTGAAATATAAGGATGTGTCTTTATACAAACATCAAGCAGATATAATTAAAACATTTAAAAATACACAAGCGCAAAAAAAGGCATCGCAATTGGTATTGTATCAAGCCCCTACTGGTACGGGCAAAACAATGTCGCCAATAGCATTGTCGCGAGGTAAGAAAATCATATTTGTTTGTGCGGCAAAACATATTGGGCTTCAGTTGGCAAAATCTTGCATATCATTGGAAATACCCATTGCAATTGCGTTTGGTTGCAATGATGCTAGTGACATTAGATTACATTATTATGCGGCAAAAGATTATACAAAAAACTATAGAACGGGTGCAATATTTAGAGTTGATAATAGTGTGGGTGATAAAGTTGAACTTATAATAAGCGATATTCAATCGTATTTATCAGCAATGAATTATATGTGCGCTTTTAACGACGAGAAAGATATTGTTTGGTATTGGGACGAACCAACAATTACGTTGGATTATGAAACGCACGAATTCCACGACTTATTGAAAAAAAATTGGAGTGAAAATATTATACCGAATATCGTTTTATCTTCGGCAACATTACCCAATATGGAAGAATTAACAGATATGTTACAGGGTTATAAATATAAATTTCCTGACAGTAGAATTACGGAAATATTAAGTTATGAATGTCAAAAATCAATTTCAATTATTTCCACAAAAGGATACAAAATATTACCACATTATCAATATTCATCTTATCCCGAATTAAAAAAATGTTTAAATTATTTGGAAAAAAATAAAACAATAATGCGTTATTTTGACGTGAATGAGATATCAAAATTTATAGTTTATGTCATAGATAATAACTTGGTAAACGATGCTTATTTTATTGAAAATTATTTTGAAAATATTGATGAAATAAACGTGATTAATATTAAATTGTATTATTTAGTTTTATTGAAAAAATGTAAAAAAAAATATGAAGAAATTTACAATTATTTTCAAAAAACTATTAAAAAAAAATATGAATCGGTTATTAAAATTACAACCGAAGATGCTCATACGTTGAGAGATGGACCAACTATATTCTTGACAACCGATGTAAAAAAATTGGCTAGTATATATTTACGCGCTTCACAAATTCCTAGCCAGGAAATGGAAAGATTAAAAATGGTAATACAAAGAAATGAAAAATGGAGAAAAGAACTATTTAAATTAGAAGAAAATGAAAAACAAAGACAGGATAAACAGGGATCAGAAATGCAAGAAAAATCACATAAGATGGGTGGGAGCGAATATAAATTATTAGAACGTTTTCAAAGAGAACATAAAAGGATTAAAAGTAAAATAGAGGCTGTACAATTAACGAACTTTTACATACCAAATACAAAAAATCATTTAAAAAAATGGACAGATAGAGAAGAAATTGATAGAGAGTTTTGTTCCAACATAGAAGATACCGTCGTTGAAGAAATAATGTTATTGAATATTAATCAAGCTTGGAAAATATTATTATTAATGGGTATTGGAGTATTTATGAAACAAAACATTAATGAAATTAAAGGAGATTATATAAAATATATGGAAATAATGAAAAAATTAGCGGGTGAACAAAATTTGTATTTGATAATTGCCTCTAGCGATTATATTTATGGTACAAATTATCAATTTTGCCACGGTTATTTGGGGAAAGATTTATTAAATATGACACAAGAGAAAATGATTCAGGCATTTGGGAGAGTGGGACGACAAAGCAATCAAATGGATTATTCAATTAGATTACGAGATGATTCTTTAATTGATAAGTTATTTATTAAAGAAGAAGATAAAGTTGAGGTAAGAAATATGAATTTATTATTTTCAGTATAATTAATATCATTTATCAGTTAAAAAACAATATAAAAATTATTTTTTATATTGTTTATTATGTCCGTAGAAACATTATATGTGCCAAATAATTATATTATAACCGATGAAATACAAGATGAAATACAAGATGAAATACAAGATGATAAAATACATTATAAAAAAAAGGTAAATAATTTAAATGTCGAAAGTATATCAAAATTAATAACACCGAAAGAAATAGAAGAATGTTTACCAATATCAAAAAAAAATTTAGAGTTTGTAGAAAAAATACGAACTGAAATAGTTGACATTTTAAATGGGGTGTCAAATCGTAAAATTATCATTGTTGGGCCGTGTTCCATTCACAATATAGAATCTGCAAAAGAATATGGACTAAAATTAAAGAAAATTTCGGATAAAGTAAAAGATAAAATCTTAATTGTTATGCGAGTTTATTTTGAAAAACCAAGAACAACTGTAGGGTGGAAAGGATTGATAAATGATCCAGATTTGGACAATACATTTAATATCAATAAAGGGTTGAAAATGGCTAGAGAACTTTTGATTTTTTTAAATGACAATGAGATCCCGTGTGGTTATGAAGTATTAGATACATTCACGCCTCAATATATTGGCGAATTAATTTCGTGGGGAGCGATAGGTGCCAGAACAACTGAAAGTCAAGTGCATCGTCAATTAGTATCTGGTTTGTCAATTCCCATAGGGTTTAAAAATACGAGCAGTGGTGATTATAAAATAGCAGTTGATGCTATAATTTCTGCGAGACACCCGCATTGTTTTTATGGTATTGATAAATATGGACAAGCATCTATAGTAAAAACAACTGGTAATGCAAATTGCCACATTGTTTTGCGAGGATCAAATAGTGGTACAAATTATCAAAATTACGAAATTAATTTGGTAAAAGATGTGTTATTATTTTCAAAATTGAATCAAGATAATATAATGGTGGATTGTTCACACGGCAATAGTCGGAAAAATTATACAAACCAATCAAAAGTATTTCATTATTTAATTAATGAATTATATAAAAATCCAAAATTTATAATTGGAATGATGTTAGAATCAAATTTAGTTGAAGGAAAACAAAAGTTGATTTTTGGAGAAGCAGATAAATTAGAATGGGGTAAAAGTATAACGGATTGTTGTATTGATATTAAAACAACAGAAGAATTGATTGTATGTTTATATGAAAATTTAGATTAATGGTATTGGATTTTTTATGGTATTATTGGAAATATCTGTAATTAATTTTTTTTTATATTTAAACCATAATATTGTCATTAAAATATGAGATATACTAGGTGGTATACAGGATATTATAAATACAATATCGTTAGTGTTAATACTATATATGAAATATAATATATCAGAAATAATAGCTATTATTAAAAAAAAAATGTTTATATCTTCAACTTTTTTAGTTTTATACATTTGTAAAATTTGCGGAGATAGTGATACTGCACCTATAATAATTGCTAAATAACCAATATAATTAATCATTAACTAATATATATTGATTTATTATTTTATTAGGAAACCAACGAACCCATAAAACATTCCAAATGCGGATAATATATGCCACGCAGCGTGGAAAGGCATATTTTCAATATTTTCACATAAAAACTGATCTATTAGCCAACAAATTGAACCAATTGTAAAACAAAAAATATATAATCTTATAAATACAAGTTGTGATTTATATAATTTTTTATGATATGTTTCATATACAATATATAATTGCATACACGCAAATGCAATAAAAAATAAAATGAAATATTCTTTAATAAACCAATAATAGATTATAATGGCATAATATCCTTTATCTGATAAATTTGTATGAATAAGTTGTATAGCAGAATAAGAAATTATTAACATACTGCACTCGTCCAACCACTGTCCATAATATCTTAAGGTGGTGTGCATAATCATTGTTGATAATCCTAAAAATATCATAGATATCCCGATATGCTTTATATTTGTTACTAAAAAAAAGGATCCAAATAAAATATATGGTATTGCTGAAATAGTATTTGTATATTCAGCAATCCATTCAGATTGTATATATTTTTTTTCGCAAAATCTTATTGTAATATCAGGTTGACCCCAATAAAAAATGGAATGATTCATAATTAAATAAAAATATAATTATATATTTAAATAAAATCAATAAATGATTTATGGTTTCAAACGCGGTTTCAATGGGTTCTTATTGATGCAAATATTTTTATATTTTTTAAAGTAAAAATATAAAATATAAAAATTTAATTGGAGTAAGCAAGACCACCCATACCACTCATAACACGAAGGACATTGTAGTTAGTGGCGTAGACGCGGACCTTGGCTGTGGCGGAAGAACCGATGGCAGCAGCCGAGACAACGAGTTGGAGAGTAGCGTTATCAATACGCGAGAAATTGCACGTTCCGGAAGGCTGGTGCTCTTCAGGGCGGAGTGCGAATGAGTAGACATTGATACCGGTATCTGGGTGTCTGGTGTGATGTTGGAAAGGTTGGACGAGATCGAAGTAGGTTCCTTCGCGCTCAGAGAAGCGATCTTGACCGTTAAGTTGAAGCTTGGCGGTGACAACTGGGTTTTCGCCCCAGCAGTGAAGCTTGCGGGAAGTTTCACAAAGAACAAAGGCACCCGCATCTGACACACCATTGTTAACACCTGCACTGAAGGCAGTACTAAGGTCTGTAACTGCGGCGGCCGAAAGGTCGTTGGTCGCAATCTGCGTTGCATTTCCACCAGCAGTCACATCGTTAAAGAGACCATCGGAGTTAATGACGGAATTGTTTTTTTTATCATCGCTGGTAGCACCATCGCCCGTAAGTTGTCCAGTTGAAGAGAATGCGCGGATTGAGTTTGGAAGAGCATCAATTGCGTCAGTGTAGTTAAATGGTTGCGCACCGAGGGCCATATTAAGTTTTTCATCAACATCAAAAGAATCGCAATAGGAAACATTTACATCGGGTTGGACGACCCAAATAATTTCCTTACACGGGTGATTGAAATTCAATTTAACTTTGTTACTGGATGATCCGATGGATTCATCTCCAGTAAATTGAAGCTGCTCAATAAGGTATTCGTGTGGGTTTTGTGCCATACGTCTGCGCTCATCGGTATCAAGGAAAACGTAATCAACGTAGAGGGATGCGGCAACAAGAGATTTTTGGTAGGAAGCAGAGTGTTTTCCTTTGTTATCGCCAGAGGAATCAATACCATTAACGGCCCACAAACATTCATCCATAGGACGAAGCTCAATGTTAATCTTAACTTCGTGGTATTGAAGAGCGATCAACGGGAGAGCAAGACCTGGGTTGCGGCAAAACCAAAATTCAAGGGGGATGTAAAGAGTTGTTTCGGGGAGTGCCTTTCTTGGGGCACAAACTGCTTGGGGGACACCGGTTGCCGAGCAAGCGGTGGCAACATCCGCGAATAGAGGATCGGTAAGGAACGTAAGTTGTGTGGTATTGCCGACCATTTTGTGAAAACCTTCTTCTTGTTCCGAAGTAAGGGTAAGTTGATTCCAAATATGCATCCAATCGCCGTATTGGCGATCGATGCGCTGACCTCCAATCTCAACTTCAACCATTGAGATGAGCTGATGACCGGGGTTATCCAACCAACGAGCATAAACCTTATCGCTGTCGTCTGGTCCAATTTGAGGAAGCGTAACTTGGAGATAGGTGCGGTAGCACAAATCACCGTTTCGTGACACAGTGCATTGGACTCTGCGACCGAAGTCAGCTTGTCCGTTAAAAGTTTGTTCAATAGATTCCATAGCAAAATTGGTGTGACGTCTGTAAGTTACCTTCCAGAAAGTGATTTGAGGGTTACCCGTAAGATAAACATCTTGGGCACCGTAAGCGACTAGTTGCATAAGACCTCCTCCCATATTATTATAATATTCCTAAAGAAAATAATATTTCAATATTTAATTTAATTAAATTAAATTAAATATATGTAATGATAAATCATTGAGTGATTTTTAAATTTGACTCGATAAACCGTTTAATATAATTATCTAAAAATACTTCTTTTTTACCTTCGTGATTTTTTGAAAAAATATATAAATTATTTGTTTTTTTAATTTTCCAACCTTTTTCCAATGCATTGTAAATCAAGATCATTTTGGTTTTTTTTACAATATCAATATCATCATATATATTTATATTTTCCAATGATATATCCATTTATAATTTAAAAATATTTAAAAA